>CABEBV010000274.1_pt1 | contig 9373 bp, 12 predicted proteins | sample 3132751 | NCBI WGS metagenome assembly CABEBV01 (sample SAMEA5534347, study PRJEB31848) | metagenome | biome: tundra; feature: field; material: soil | place: USA | collected 2013-05 | depth 0.45 m | reverse complement strand
GCCCTGGGCCTTGTCGAAGGCAAATAGCGTCACCGTGCCGGTCTTCTTCTTGACGATCTCCCGGCTCACGACCGCCCCGGCCTGGTAGGCCACCAACTCGAGCGCATTGCCCGCCGTGAACTTCTGCGCGGTCTTTTCGTCTTGAGGGTTCGTCGTCATGTCGTTTCCTCCTGCTGTTGTCATTGCGGTGCTCTTGCCACATCCCTGAGGCGCGAGCACACTTTCAGGCGCTGCCGTACTCGTCCTTCAGGCGATGGCAGCATGGCGGAATGGCCTCATGCTTGCCTTCATGCTCGACAATGCCATGTGCCGAGAGCACGCGGACGGGCATCTGCTTCGCGATCTGTTCGTAATATTTCGATCTGAGATTCATCGTGCGCCAAGAACGCTTGGGCAATCTCGCGCAGCGAGGCGTTGCCACCATGTTCTAAAGGAGTCTTGACCAACACCGGTTGATAGATATGCTACATCCGCATCCTGCTGCTGATTAAATCCGCCAGTTCTGCTGCCTTCATGTTCGCGCTCTCGGTCAACGGAATTAATTGAAAGCTCCATCTGATGAGGTCCAACCTCGGCTGACGATCCTCGCAGTTCATGCCGAGGCGAGCGGCGGGTGAATCTTGCGTCCACCGCGCTCCTGAGATCGCGCAGGGCCAAACAGGCGGCGCGCCAATTGGCTTCTCCGCACAAGCAGGTCGGCCAGTGTGTAACGGTCGAGAGCCGTGATGAACGCTTGGAACGCCTCGTCAAGAATGTTGGGCAGATCGCAGGTGCCAGTAATCACGCACTTGTTGCCGGTCCGAAAGCATTCGACTGGCTTGAACGGGCCTTCCATATGCCGGACCACTTCGCCGATGATAATGTCCTTGGGATCCTTTGCCAGCGTGAAACCCCCTCCCTTGCCGCGATATGTCCGGACAAAGCCGCCTTGCGCCAGCCCGTGCACCACCTTCATCAGATGGTTTTCGGAGATCCCGTAATGTTCCGCAACTTCGGATATCAGGCAGAGCTTTTCCTGATACAGGCCGGCAAACACCAGCACTCGCAGTGCGTAATCTGTGTAATAGGTCAGTTCCATGAACTCCTCCGCGACTCCTTCCCCTCGTCCAACCCGATGCGCGTCATTCGTTCGAGCACCTCCCGCAGCACTACTGCCTGATTGTGCGTTTCATCTTTCGCTCCGTACACGAGGGTAACGGTATCCTTTACCGCGAGCTCAGCCAATTCCCTCAGCATGCTCCGTGCGTTGGCTGACCTCAGTTCCTGCCGGTAACGCTTGCGGAACTCTTCCCAACGTGCCGGATCGTGGTTGAAGAATTTGCGGAGCTCATTACTCGGCCCCAGCTCCTTCAGCCATTGGCTGACTCGCAGCGCCTCTTTCTTTACACCGCGCGGCCACACGCGATCGACCAGCACTCGCGTTCCGTCCTCGCGTGCCAGAGCCTTGTACGCACGCTTGATCCTGATCATGGCCAGCGTCCTCCAGCATGTCTTGTCGCGGCCTTTTCGTTCAACGGTAAGAACTTACGCGCTTGGAGAAAGGGCCGTGCGTGCAGGATATTTCCCAATGGGCACCGTTGGACGATGAGCGCTCCCTTCATTGCGAGATCGGATCGCAATCAGGGCCATGAGCGCGATCAGCGCGGCGATTTATACCGGCTCTAAGCACGTTCGCATCGATTGGATCTTCTGATTGCCCCTGGGTGGCAGCTCGATCGCGAGTCGCGTTTGTTGACTAGCCTCTAGAGATGTATTTATAATGCCTCTATTCGAAATGCAAGCTGGCCTGAACAGCCCGGATTGAAAGATATCGCTATGGCAACATTGGGCGTCTTCGATAAAAGATGTTTTCAGTCGGAAGACAAGGTCATCGCGCTCGAGTCGGATCTCGATCGCCAGTGTTGCTTCAATTTCTTTTCTAGATTGCAGGGATCTCTGGTTATGCGTGTTTCCCAGAGTGGGCGAGTTTCTCGCTGGCTGACATACGGTCGTAGCGCGTCATCTCCGATCGCATCTTATTGGCGGGTGTTCGTACCGGCTGTCTCATTGCTGGCATTGACCGCAGCCGCCTGTAATCCCTCAGTGCGGCCGATGAACACGTTTGCGCCGGAATCGGACCTGGCGCAGTGGATCCTCGGTCTCTACCTTCAGGTCACGGCGTGGGACACGCTGATCTTCCTGATTGTGCTGGTCGCGCTTTTCCTGGCCCTGTTTGTTTTCTCAACTCGTGTTGGCGAGGCCGCGCCGCCCGCGTCGGCAAGCTCTGATCTGCGGCTCGAGGTAGCCTGGACGGTGGGTCCCGCGCTGATCCTGCTGTTCATTGCGATTCCCACGGTACGCGTCATCTTCCGCACCCAGCCGCCGGCGCCGCCTGAGGGGTCGCTGATTATAGAGGTTGTCGCCCATCAATGGTGGTGGGAGTTCGACTATCCCGCGCTTGGCATCAAGACTGCAAATGAGTTGCATGTGCCGATCGATCGTTCGCTGCGGCTCGAGCTTCACTCCGCCGACGTGATTCACAGCTTCTGGGTGCCGGAACTCGGCGGCAAGCGCGACGTCGTACCAGGTCAAACAAATGAAATCACCTTTGTGGCGAACGTGCCGGGCGAATATCTCGGCCAATGCGCCGAGTTCTGCGGTCTGTCGCACGCCAACATGCGTTTCAAGGTTTTTGTGGAACCGCCAACGGAGTTTTCCTCATGGACCCGCCATCAGCTTTCAGGAGCGCTTGCACTGGGGGCAACGAATGGATCGGTCAGCCATGCTTCGGAAATAGCCGAAGGCCAACGGATCTTCGCCAACAGCCCGTGCACGACCTGCCACATGATCACCGGCATTTCAGCGGGCACAATCGCCCCCAACCTAACCCACTTTGGCAGCCGCACGTCACTAGCGGGCGCGACTTTCGACAACACAACTGAGAACCTCGCAAAGTGGATCAACGATCCGCAAGCGCTCAAGCCGGGCGCCAAGATGCCCGCGCTCGGCGTTCGCGGAGATCAACTCTCAGACCTCGTCGCTTACCTGGAGAGCCTCAAGTAGGAGACTGCCCGTGTCTGCACAACCACAAAGCATTTCAACGCGCGAGGATGCCAACTACCTAGCCGGTCCGCTGTGGGGCTGGCTGGTAACTGTCGACCACAAACGGGTTGCGATGATGTACGGGTTGAGTGCGCTTGTGCTCATGGCGGTCGGCGGTCTAGAGGCGATGTTGATACGCACCCAGCTGGCCTTTCCGAACGGCACTGTACTTTCGCCACAGGCCTACAACGAAATCTTCACCATGCACGGCACCACGATGATCTTCCTAGTCGTCATGCCGCTGGAGATAGGATTTTTCGCCAACTTCTTCGTGCCGCTGCAGATCGGCGCGCGCGACGTTGCCTTTCCCCGCCTCAATGCCCTAAGCTTCTGGGTCTTCCTGACCGGCGCGATCCTGCTGCATCTGAGCTGGCTGTGGGGCGGCCTGCCCGACGCCGGATGGTTCGGCTACGCCAACCTCACCGAGCGTTACTTCTCGCCCGGCACCAACCTCGATTTCTGGGTGGTCGGTCTGCTAATTCTCGGCATCTCGACGATCCTTAGTGCCCTCAACTTCTTCGTCACAATCATCAACCTGCGCTCGCCAGGAATGACCTTTATGCGCATGTCGATGTTCACTTGGGCGATCCTGGTCACTTCGGTTCTGATCCTGCTCGCGTTTCCCGCGCTCACCGTCGGGCTTATCTTCCTTTTGATGGATCGTTTCTTCGACACTAATTTCTACCGCGTCGCGGCGGGGGGCTCGCCAATCCTCTGGCAGCACTTGTTCTGGTTGTTCGGCCATCCCGAGGTTTACGTTATGGCGTTGCCAGCCTTCGGGATCGAGTCAGAGGTCATACCTGTCTTCTCGCGCAAGCCTCTGTTCGGTTACCCAATGATGGCCTACTCGCTGGCCCTCATCGCGTTTTTGTCATACGGCGTATGGGGCCATCATATGTTCGCAACCGGGATGGGGCCGGTGGCGGACAGCGCCTTTGCGATCACCTCGATGCTGATCGCGATTCCGACTGGCATCAAGATCTTCAGTTGGATAGCAACTATATGGGGCGGCTCACTGCGCTTCACCACTGCCTTCCTATTCGCCCTTGGCATGATCCTGGAGTTCACGATTGGCGGCCTCAGCGGCATCATGCACGCGAGCGCCCCGATAGATTTGCAGCAGACAGACTCCTACTTCATAGTCGCGCACCTGCATTACGTGCTGTTCGGCGGCGCGATGTTCGGGATCCTGGCCGGTTTTTACTTCTGGTGGCCGAAGATCAGCGGCCGGTTGCTCAACGAGCGCATTGGCAAGTGGCATTTCTGGCTCACCGTGATCGGCTTCAACGTTACCTTCTTCCCCATGCACTTCGTGGGTGCGTGGGGGATGCCGCGGCGAATTTACACTTACGGTCCCAACCTCGGATGGAACGGCCTCAATCTGCTCGAGACGGTCGGGGCGTTCATCCTCGGGTTCGCGTTTCTGCTCTTCTACATCAACATCATCTGGACCGCCCGGCGCGGTAAGCTGGCGGGCAACGACCCGTGGGATGGCCGCAGTCTTGAATGGACGACGACTTCGCCACCACCGATGTACAATTTCGCGCGCATCCCGGCCGTCAACGGCCGCGACACCTTCTGGATTCGGAAGTACGGGCGCGCCGGTTCGCGCGGCGTTGCATTGCTCGTTTCGGGACAACACCCGCCTGAGGTTACAGAGCCCGGCACCGAACCGATCCATATGCCCGCGCCTTCGATTCTCCCACTGCTACTCGCGGCTGGCATCTTCGTCATGGGCATGGGTGCAATCGTCGATTGGTGGCGAATCTCTATACTCGGCGCCGCCGAGGTGTTGCTCGCCGCAGTCGCCATGGGCTTCGAATACGACTCCTACGCCGAGGAGAAGGTGGTCGCGGCCGATCCTGCCGCTGTCGAAGTCCCCGGCGATCATCGCAAGGTTGGCATCTGGACATTCCTGGGGTCCGAGTGTGTATTCTTCGCCTGCCTGATCGCGACTTACCTGGTGTACGAAGGACGCTCCGTTAGCGGACCAGCAGCCGGGCAGGTGCTCAACGTTCCGCTGACCTCGTTCAGCACTCTCGTGCTGTTGACGAGCAGTCTGTTGATGGTGTTGGCGCTCGCGGCAATTCAGCGGGATGACCGCCGCTGGACGCCGGTCTGGCTGTTCGCCACGGCAGGTTTCGGAATTGTCTTTCTGCTCGGCCAGGTTTACGAGTTCACCCACCTCTACATGGTCGATCACCTCGCTCTCCAGACCAATCTCTTCAGCCAGACCTTCTTCACCTTGGTCGGCTTTCACGGCGCACACGTCGCGATTGGCGTGGTTTGGCTACTCGCCTTGGGCGTCGCCAGCCTGATGAACCGGCTGCCCAAATCGCGCGCCCTGTCGGTGGAACTTTGCGGCCTCTACTGGCATTTCGTCGATGTAGTGTGGATCGTGATTTTCACGCTGGTCTATCTGATGGGAGCGGCAGGCCGCGCATGAACGACGAAATTACACGAGCCGCTCCGGCCAGCCCTGGCGTAGCTGTCTACCTGATAGTCTTTTCCTTCTTAATGCTGTTGACCGCCATGGAACTGACCGTCTTCTATGTCGAAGCGCTCAAACCCGTCCTGGTACCGCTTCTTCTGGTACTCGCAGCGGCAAAGTTTGCTTTGGTTGCGATGTTCTACATGCACCTGCACTATGACAAATGGGCGCTGAGCGTGGTGTTCTTTTTCCCATTCGTGATTGCGACCGTAGTGTTGATTTCGCTGCTACTGCTCTTCCTCTACCTTCAGCACCATCCAGGATAGTTCGAAGAGGAGCAAGGTCCGCGGGGAAATCCAAATGTTTGATCATCCAAGCGTCATTCTCGGAGTTGTGATCCTCGCATCGCTCTACGCGTTCGGCGCCTGGTGGATCGGCGGGCGCTTGCGGACTCGACAGATAATCGCCTTCGCTTGCGCACTGTTTGTCGTCTTGATCGCGCACGGGCCCATTGACGAACTCACGGACGAGCGGTTGTTCTTCGTCCACATGTTCCAACATTTTCTGCAGACCCTGGTGATTCCCCCACTGCTGCTGCTGGGCACGCCAGACTGGATGCTTCGACCGTGGCTCATGAGCCGTGCAGTCCGACCATTCGCGCGCTTTTTTACTCGACCCGTCATCACCTTCGCGCTTTTCAGCGGCTTGCTGGTGACAGTCCACGAGCCGTCCGTCTTTGATCGTATGTGTCGCGATGAGTCCGTCCACATCATCATCCACATGCTTTTCATGATCACCGGTACGCTGCTCTGGTGGCCGTTACTTAGCCCGATGCCCGAGATGCCGCGACTCTCATATCCGGGCCAGAGTATCTATCTCTTCCTGCTGCTGATCCCGATGTCGGCCGTCGCCGCACCGCTCACACTTGCGACTACCGTGATCTATCCGTGGTACGCTCAGGCTCCCCATCCGTGGGGGCTGTCTCCGATTAGCGATCAGGTACTGGGAGGATTGGTGATGTGGGTGGGCGAGAGCCTTTACCTCATGTGTGTGTTCAGCGCGATCTTTTTCCGCTGGGGGGGCCGCGACGATCGCGATCGTCCTGTGATTCCCGGCACCGTTCTCAAAGTAGTGCCACCGCACCACCACCCCGCGCTCTAGCGCGCCGCGAGGCCCCGCCCGACCATGGCGGTCCCCGGCGAGGACGCGGGAGCGCGGTTATCCTGCTCATCGCAGAAAAATTCCCAAGAATGTTTTTCCAGCCATGGCTGCCCCTTGACCTGCGGTTAAAGATGTATTTAGAATGCTTTTATTAGACGTAAACCACAGGACCGACCGCGGCGGGACTCCATGGCAACAATCCGCACCGTCTTCGAAAACCGAAGATTAGAACGAGGTATGGAGCTCGGCCCTGTCTTGACAGGCGGAAATTACGATTGCGCGTTGCGCCATCAACCAAGGTCGGCAACACCTTAACGCTGGCTTGCGGAGGTACTTCAAATGGCAGCCAAAGAGCAATTCGCTCAACTTTTCAAGGACGAGCACCGCGGTATCCGTGATGCGTTACTCAACCTGATTCAGGCCTTTCGAAATCGCGATCCTCTAAACGTGCGCCTCTTTCTGAATCAGGTCGCGGTCCTCTCAGGGCCGCACTTCCGCTATGAAGAGGAAGCCTTTTATCCGGCACTGGTTGAGCTTCTTGATCAGGAGCAGGTCGACAAACTTCTCGCCGATCACCATGGCGCTATCGAGACGGCGCGCCGCCTTTCCGAGCTTGCGCAAAAAGACGCGCTGACGAAAGAGGAGGCGCTGAGTGGCGCCAAACATGCGCGTAGCCTTTTGCCTCATGTCTTCGAGTGCGACGGGCTTTCGATTATCGCTGAACTTTTGCCCGAAATGGCGATGAACGAGGTGCTCGACGTGCGGGTTCGGTCGCTCGGCGAAAACCTGGACTTGCTGCGCTGGGCGGACAAAGCCCGGAGCCGCCCACTGGCTCACCAGACCCTCTGAAGTTTAGGTGCAACTAGGGGAGGCCAAGGGCGATGAATCCGGAGCTTGAACTCAAAGTTTCTGACCTTGCGGCGGCGGAGCAGCGGGAACGAATTTTCTCCGCTTTTAACCGCCTCACTGCGGGCCAAACTCTCGAACTTCTGTTAAGCGTGCCTGCGGCGGAAGTGGCCGGCCTCTTAGCCGAGTTTCAGGACCGCTACGGGCAGGGCTTCGATTGGTGGCCAGTTGACAACAGATTCGGTGCGTTCCGGGTGCTGATCGCCAAGCGCGCCACAGAGCGGCGCACGATAAGCGGTTTTCTTGGCGCCGATCATCATCGGTTAACCGAATGCTGGGAGGAATTCCTCGAGGCAGTAAAGACGTGCGAGCTCCATTACGAAACCTTGTTCCCCACGGGAAAGGGACATCGGGTTGCAGCAGTAGACCGGCTTTCAGAATTCATCTTTGGGTTGCGCCGTCACATCCGGATGGAAGAAGATCACTTCTTCCCGCTTTTCGAGGATCGAAGCCGGATACCCGCAGCTTCCGGGCCCACGGCCATGATGCGCGCGGAGCATCAAGAGATCGAAGCAACCCTGAGGGTGGTGGAGAAATTTCTCGACGCTGGTGACTGCGCGACGGTTATCCAGACCATCGAAGGCCAACCAGTCCATCCGTCATCGCTATTCCACAGTCACGACGCCAAGGAAGAGCGGATGCTGTATCCCATGGCGGACCAACTATTCACACAGCAAGAAAAAGAAGATCTCTGCCGGAAGATGCAGGCCGTATAATCGAAACCACGCCGGTTTCATCAGAAGCCTTTGCGAACAAACGGCAAGAGCGAACTATCGACAAGCCAGAGGTAGCTGAGAAGTGGCGTTACCGAAGAATTGTTGCGTAGTGGACTCTAGATGAAGCGGAAATCACTTACCAAAAAGGTGATCGTTCTCGGTGCCGGCATGTCGGACCTTACCGCCGCATACCAGCTCGTGCAGGCCGGACATGACGTGACGGTGTTGGAGGCGCGCATGCGCCCGGGTGGCCGTGTCCAAACCTGGTCCGATCCGTTTGCGGACGGGCTCTACACCGAAGCGGGGGTGGCCGCCATCATTCCCGTCGAGCCCGACCTGGTGCTTCGCTATCTCAGACTGTTCAACATCGCGCTCGCGCCATTGGAACCGAGGGATCTCCCGAACCTTCACTATTTCCGGGGAGTGAGAGTCACCGACTCAGGCGAGGCTGTCGTTCCCTGGCCGCTCGATCTGAGAAATGAAGAAAGATCGACTGATGGTGAAAACCAGCCATTTGAGCCGAGTTCCCGCTGACCGAGGCTTTGTTGGATGAACGAACACGTTACGCGCGAGATTCTGTGGAATGTACCCACCGCGTTCATCGTCCTGATGTACGCCCTCCTGGCAGTCCTCTTGGCCGGGTTCGTTTTCGCGGGCGTCTACTGGTATCGACGCGTTCAACTCGGCGGAACTGAAGAGCGCTTCGATCAGTTGGCGCGAAGGACGTGGCTCGCGCTACGCGGCGCAGTCGGTCAGGGCTATGTCGTGCGTGAGGTGTGGGGCTGGATGCACTATGCCTTTTATGTCGGCTTTGTCGGTCTGTTCATCGGGACGTGCATCGTCTTCGTGAACAGCGACGTTCGCTACTTCGCCGGACTGGTCGGGCTGCCGTTCTACTTCTACTTCGGCGACTTCTACCTGTTCTTCAAAGCAGCGATGGATACGTTCTTCTTGGTGCTAGTGGCCTGTAACAGTGACATTGGTATCGCACTCATGTATCATGAGGCATGCATGAAGGAGAGTTTCGATTGACGCCAAGTGAGCGCACGGAACTGAGGGATAGGATGCGCTCGCGGAC
>CABEBV010000266.1_pt1 | contig 9531 bp, 9 predicted proteins | sample 3132751 | NCBI WGS metagenome assembly CABEBV01 (sample SAMEA5534347, study PRJEB31848) | metagenome | biome: tundra; feature: field; material: soil | place: USA | collected 2013-05 | depth 0.45 m | reverse complement strand
GCCGTCATCTCAAGCCGACCAACAAATCCTGGCGTGTCGATGAGACGTATATTCGAGTGAAGGGCCGTTGGTGTTACCTCTATCGGGCCATCGATTCCACCGGTGCCACTATCGACTTCCTGTTATCGGCGTTGCGCGATGCCGCAGCGGCCACACGCCTCTTCCGCAAGGCTCTCAGCGATCCATCGCACCCCCCAGCCCCGCGTCATCAATACTGATCAGGCTCGCCTCTACGGCTCGGCGATTGCCGCGGTGAAAGAGGAAGGAACCCTGCGCCGCCGCTGCCGACATCGGCCAGTCCAATATTTGAACAACATCCTGGAGCAGGATCATCGAGCGATCAAACGACGCGTGAAGGCCAAGCAGAGCTTTCGCGCGTACCAGGCGGCCCGGCGAACGATTGAGGGCTACGAGGCGATGCACATGATCTGGAAGGGCCAGGCGGGCTGGGTCTGCGGCAATGATGTTCGCCAACAGAATCAGTTCATCGACCAACTGTTCGATCCGGCTGCCTGAGACCTCGCCGCCCAGTTCCTCTCGGGGCGTCCTCCGTCACCGTTTTGAAAGTTGCAACACTTCCTTAAAACCTGCATTGGCACGGTTCCTGTCTGTGCAGCCGTTATCGGTACGAAGATCATTATTTGACCTGTCGCACTCCGTTTGCGATTTGAAGCTTCCATCCTTGTAGTACCGGGTCGCCCGCTTCGCTTTTTGCGTCGTCCAGATTCAAATGGCTGGTCATATAGTATAGCCGCTGAATATCGTCCTGATTCCCTGGTCCATGCGAGGCATCTTGAAAGCGTTGCTGCAGATAGAACGGAGGAATCGACTGGTAGTAGAGGGTGACCTGAACATGGTCGGCGCGGCTCCGTGTCTCGGCATCCAGAGGAATTTGGTATTCGATTTTGTCCGCGCCGGTGAGCTTTGGATTCACGTAATCGGGATCGCGGGCCTCCTCACCATGAAGCACTGCAAGCTCCCGGATATACGGTGAGCTGGAACGAGCGAAGAATTTCGGATCGAATCCCTTTGGCCGTATGCGATTGTCTTTGATGGGGTTAACGCGTCTCAGAAAACTCGTGGTCAGAGATCCGCCGGAATCTCTGATCAATTCCTGGTAGATTTGCACCTGACTCCCCGAGTTTATGACCTGATAATGCGGTTGGATTGGAGCGTCCGGAAACCTTACCGGCTGCTCACTGTCCAATACACTATTGGTTAGGCCGTCAAGGATGAAGCCCAAATCATTCGTACGTCCGGAAGCCCACAATGTCGTTCCCTGTTTATCGAGGACAAGAAACTGCAGGAACATCCGGCGGAAACCGACGCCCGTCGGGAGATCGTGCCCGGTGAGATTTCTCACCGTTATGACGCTACGTAGCTGTCCGTCCCGCGTCTTTCGCACGGGTCCGATTTCCACTGTCGCGGTTTGATTCTCAGCCATGTCGAGCATGGACTCGAAGCCCGTGAACAACGGGAGCTCCATCACGAAGTTTGTGCCAAACGGCGGCGCCGGCGGGTCCAGAGGTGACGGCTGCTCTGACATCCAGTCCACCTGTTGAAAGCCCAGGATGAGCGGGAATTGCTGGAAGAACTCGTTTAAGAATCCATTCAGCCCGTGCAGCGAATGGCGGTAAAACCGGCCGCGCTGCGTCAGCTTGATGTCCTTGTCGGGGAGTCGATTAGTCGTCGGAGGAAATTGATCGTTCGATTCACTGTTGGCGATCTTGAAATGGAGGTTGATGCCCTTGTACCGGGTTGGCATATGACAGTCCTGGCATGACCGAAATTGTGGACCAGGACGGCCGCTCTCGCTGTTGAGCCATTCCAAATGTGTCGATTGCTCGTAACTCGCGCCGACGCGGTTTCCAGAGTTGTCAAAGACCGGAAGCAGGATATCGTGACAGCTCCCGCAGAGCTCCGAACTGTTGATCTGCTGAGCAAACTCTGGGCTGAGGCCCAGCGCATGTTCCATGGGCTTGGTTACGATGGTGCTGTTTTTGTACGGACCGTATACCACGCTGGGGTTCCCGGTAATAAAATTGCCGGTGGAGGTTTGCTCCTGCCCAAGTTGCGTAGCGGCGATGTGGTGACACACGGTGCACGAGACCCCATCGCGTCCCAGTGCCCCATAAATCTGTTGGTCTGATTGTGCCGAGCCTGGCCATTGCTGCAGCACGCTTCGCTGCAAGGGCTTTCCGAACGGCACCTGTGGGGGCGGCGCCACGGGGAAAATATCCTTACAGGTTCCGTCTCCCTGGCTCATCGTATCGTTCGCCAACTGACGCTGTCCCATCACCGCATGGCAGTGAAGGCAGGTGTTCTCGATGCAAGGTGTCAACTGGGATAGATTGTTGGCTTCGCCCTGCAGTTGGGAGAAGAATACCGGGTCGCGGCCGGCCAACCCCATCGGTGACACTCGCCACTCCCCATACGGCGATAGATTACGCAAGCGGCTTGAGCGAGCCGCATGGTCTTCCACAAACACCATTTTGGGCATAAGCGGGCTTTGCGGAGTCGCGTTGTGGCAGGCATTGCAGTGCGCCGCGGTCAGAAATTGTGAGGGTCCACTAGGCGCCGTGGTTACCTGCTGTTCGTATGATTCCGCCGGCATGCGCGTCGCCCACACGTCATCGAAGCTGACCGGAGCTACTTGATCGAAGAAACTTAGAAAAGTCCGCGACGGAGCAGGAAGCGGTTGGGGAAAAGGCGCGAAATTGGACGCCGTCGGCATCGGCGTGGGAGTCGCCGCAACGGCGAACGCCTTGTAGCGCAGCTCCTTGCCGAGAATGTTATCCATTGAAGCAAAGGTAGATTCGGATTTGGCCGTGCTGTGGCAACTCAGGCAGTACGGGAAACCCGTAAGCGGATTGAGCATGACGACATCTGGTATCTTGGTTGTTAGTTGTTCCAGAAGGCTGCCCGTGGGGTACCAGGATGGATTATCCATGATGGGGGACGGCAGTGCTTGCGTGAATGCGGATGCGTCGAACAGAGGGGGAGGAAATTGAGGGGGGATACCGAGATCAACCTGCTGAAGCATCCACAGCCATCCGTCATAAGATGAATGGCTCGACTTGAGCATAGGCGCCCAAAGGATGGGGGAAATAGGCATGTCTTTCGTGGTCGTCTGCTGCAAATCCATACATCCGTCGTCGGCCACCGTCGTTTCCAAATCGCCTGTTAGCGGATTACTATAAAAAGCCATTGCCTTGACCATCATCGCGCCGTCGGGAATCTCCCCCTTTCGGCCGTTGCACAACCAGTCGACCATCTCTGGAGAATAGTAAACCTTCAATGGGAAATGGGGACCATAATTGTGGCTGAAGTTGCCGCCCGGCGGATTTACCGATGGGCCGCTAAGGCGCCAGTGCGCATCTGACACCCAGCCCAAATCTTGATACGACTGGCCGAGCACTTTGCCGGTCAGAAAGTCCTTTAGGTGATTGCTGTAATCAACATAGTTGACGAAGTCCGAAACCGGCGGGGGATTTCTTAGGTCCGGCGGGAGCGGAAGACCTCGGTCCGGATGCGATGCGCACCACGCGTCGATTTCCTGTTGAGTCACGGGTTGCGAGTCCTTGCATACCCACTTGTTCGGGTTTGAAGGGAGGGCGCTGATTTGTGCCAATTGCTGCCGGTTTTGCGGCGGATCCGCCCGCGCAACACCGCTGAGAACGACCGAAGCGGCAACAGCGAGAAGAAAAGACCCAAGTAGCCCAATGTTGTTGTCGGCTCTCATGATCGTTCGTCTTGATTGAGGGAGCCATCGACTCCGTTCGGTGGTGTCATCGAGAGTAATGATAAACCTGCCGGATTGGAACCTGTGTGTGGCGAATTGCTGATTCTGGGGAAATCAGTAATTCGCCACACACAGGCCGTAGGAAAGACCAAACGGCTGGAGCGAGTGGAACGTGCCACGGAGATCCGCTCCTTCGCAGTGCCGCGAATTGTCACCTTTCAAGCGCGGTAACTGGGAACAACGGCCGCGGTCTTATCGATCACCAGCCCGTTGGCTGGATTGGTCTCGCGCCATCCCCGTGCATGTGCAACGTCAGAGGCATCGTTTCGACCGATCAAGCCGAGTTGTGGCGCGTCCTGTATTGAACGGACTTCACCACGAGTACAACCTCTTGGCCCGCGCTGCATGAGTGTCGTTGTGTTTTTGCGGACCATAGGGGCTGAGCCGACGGGAGGCGGCGCGGCGATTCGGTATCGACCCGCGGACGGTGGCGAAGATGCTGGCGTTCTCGGTTGTGGCTCCTCAAAACCGAATCCGATCAGAAGTCGCGCCAGCCTCGTCGTCGCTCGCAATTCGAACAGCCTTGCGGCAGAAAGTTCATGGTCTTCGGTAACGGCGCGAGCGTTCAGAGATTTCGCCGATGTCTAGCTCGGCTTCGCGACGAGAGCAGAGCGGCTGTCGGCACACATCAGGTAGGCTGCGCTGAAGCCGAACACCATGGCCAGAAAGGTTGCAGCGCCCAGCCCATTCTGGGTCAGCTCGTCATGAGCGGGAAGTATTAACCACCGGGTCCAGGCAATTACGAGTCCCATCTGGGCAAGACCGTAGCTGATAAGTCCGGCGCGTCGCGACCGAGTGCTGGTCCCTTCCGCACGCGCGAGCAAAAGAAGAAAAACGAGAAAGAAGGTCAGGCGATGAAACCAGACCGCGGTGAGCAGTGGGACCAGCCACGCGACCCACAGCGCAAAGGCAAACTCAGGGCGTCCGCTTCTGTTCGCTATCGAGGCTCCATGCACTGCCAACAGAAACAACACAACTTCCACTATCAGGATTGCCGCAAGACGCACCGCCGGCCACGGCGCACCCGGATACGCGCGTGCGGCCAACTGAACGCCGCGGGTGATCAGTGCGGCGAACGACCCGTTGCTGGAATACGGAAGCAGCGCCGAACTACCCGCCTGCCACGCCGACTCTGCGAACTCCAAATTCAGAGCGGGACCGAAAATCACAACCGAAACTGCCGCCCCGACGAGCAGGGTCAAAGCTGCCGCCAACAGCAACCGTGGCCTACGATCAGTGATGAATCCAACCAGAATTGCCGCTGGAAAAGCTTTCCACAGGGCCGCGAGCGCGAGCGAGACCCCGCAGGCCACGTCGGAAGACCGACGGATCGCCCGCAGTGAAAGCGCGATCAGCAGCATCACAAACAGGTCAGACTCTCCCCAGTACAGTTCATCGGTGATCGGACCGTAGAGCAGTGCCAGCGAGAGAATAGCGACTGGGGAACCTCGCTCGCCCGCACAGCGGATCATAATCACGAGCCCCGCAAGCAGGAGAGTGAAGTTCGTCCCGCACCATATCCAGAACGCCATCCGCACGGGCAGTAGGCTCAGAGGCTCGAAAGCCAACAAGACCAGCGGTGGATAATTGGCGGGAACGGCGTCGACTTGAAGCGCATTCATGATCGGTGGCAGCACGCTTGAGCGGTAGGGATCGAGGCCGTGGCGAGCTGCAAAGCCCCACACATAGTACGCGCCGAAGTCGATCTGGCGCTCTTGAGAGCTGACTTGAAAATAGTAGAGCGCAAACAGATAAACTGCCGCAGCCAGCAGAAGAGCCCAATCGCGCCATCTTGTCGTCGTGATAGCAGCCCCATCCCGTTTGGCACTTGAGCGGAGGCGTAATCGGCATCGGACGGTTCCATACCTTACGAACCGTCGAGCTGAAAAGCCGGTCGTTTTCCGTGCCGCTAGGAGCGTTTCTTCCTGCGCTCCGCCCAGCGCTTCTTCATTGCCTCCGACAAACGCCGTCTGCCCTCCGGCGTAATTCCGCCGCGCCGCCGACCAGTTGCTCGCGCGCCGCCTGCACGCTTCTTCGTCACAGCCGACGCCAACGCTATTCCGCCCAACGCCTGGATAGCTCGGTCAATCCGATCCCTTTCTGCCTTCAACTCTGACAAGATTTTCTGTAGGTCCAAGGTACGCTCCTTTTGTTTAGCCGATCGCCTTAAGTGGCCAATCCCGAAGTTATTCGCGGATGGTTGGCGCGATGGATAATGTCAGCGGCAGACCAAGTTATCAATCCGGTCCCAGGGGGCCATTCGGTGATGCCGCTCTCTCACTAGTTCGCTACCAGGAAAGTGGCATCCAACACCCCTCCCGGCGCCGCTGGAAAACTCCGTGGACCAGAACCGGTTAAAGCCTCGCAGAGGAAGGCAGAATGCGTACGTCGAGCCGGTCATCGGTTCGATTCGCCGCGAGTGCCTGGACCATGTAATTGTGATCAACGAGAGCCATCTGCGCCGCGTCCTGATCTCGTACGTCGATTACTATCACCGCTCTCGGACGCATCTGTCGCTCGACAAAGACTGCCCGGATGCTCGCCCCATCCAACCGCCAAACAACGGCAAGGTGATCGCGATTCCGCAAGTCGGCGGGCTTCACCATCGCTACGAACGCCTCGCCGCCTGATCCGCTTTCGAGGGTTGCGCAATCTCCAACGGTCGCCCCTGTGTGGCGGGCCATGCCATCGCGTGCAAAATCCCCATGGCGAACACCAACTGCCCAGACTGACCAGCGCGATCGGGGATGGTCGGCGTCCGACTCAGCTCGTGCATTTCATCACACCGTACTCGCCGCAGCCCACGAATCTAACACGAGATGGAGTTTTGCGCAGGCACAGGAGGGTTCCGCCTCCCCTTGGGCAGTGATGTGGTCATTTATCTCTTCCCGGCCACGGTCCATCGCAGTTACTCTTGGCTAGAACCCGAACTGGACAGAGCCCGTGTACTGGTTGAACCCCCATCCGTTGGCGAGCAGGTTGAAACGGTATTCGGTACCAACCGAAATCCGGTCGAGGATGCGCTGGATTGGAGGCACCGACAGACCGGCTAGGCTGTACTTGGCTCCGAACCCGAAAACGCCGCCCGCCTGAGTGTCGGCGTCGGTAGCGCGGAAGCCCTGACCCGCTCCCTTTGCGCGGTTGACCACCGGCGTGCTCATGCCTGGGGAAGCGCAGCGCCGTTGCTACCTGTGTGTGGCGAATTACTGATTTCCCCAGAATCAGCAATTCGCCACACACAGGGAGTTCCTGGTTACCTGGAGTGAATTCCTAACGCAATTTGATGCAAATTTATTGTTCAAGACTTTGTCGTTTGCGGCATACAAACATCGTCATCAGGTCCCGAAAGGCTCTGAGCGGATTCCGCACATTAACCATCCGATTGCATTGGCAGAGTTACTAAGGTCCCGGGGGTCCTTGATTGAGATCGAGCATCTTTACTTTCCGCGGCAACTGTCATATAAGTAAATGAGCATCAAGAGTAGGGCTTCGCCCTCGCCAACCTGCCTACCCGGGCAAGGTGGTTCCCGAAAGGGGATGCGGCCATTCGGCAACGAAACGGGTCGCGCGAGTGCTAGCCCTCCTCGGAGGACCGAAGGAGGGTTTTATGTTTTTTGGAACTGCGCGATTTCGCGGTGCTTATCTCGATACAGACTACATCGTCCGCAGCAATGAGGACGTGGTTGTCATTCGGATTGGCTTAGAAAGCCCGATGGTCGATCGATCGCTGAGCCGTTTCAAGGCTCGCTCAGCTGTTTTTATCACGGCCTCGGACCCCTTAAGCTCGCGCCGCGGGAATATCGTCAACCAAAGCGCGCATCGAGATCTAAAGTCAGACTTGAAGCGCCGGAAAGCCCACTTCCTCGAGGGCGAAGGACGAGGCACTGACGGCAACCGGCCGCCAAAGCGCAGCGTTCTCGCATTCGGCGTCCCAAGAGATGCTGCGGCTTCACTATGACACCGCTTCAGACACAACGCTGTCGTATTCGTCAGATATGGGAACAAAGCGGAGTTTCTGATGCTCAGGTAAATGAACACAAGACGAATATTAACAAGCATTGCGAGAGAGGCTCACGCCTCCGCCAACCTACCCGACCCGGGCAAGGTGGTTCCGCCCAACAGCGGCATGCGGCCCATCCAGGCAATCAAGCGGGTCCAAGCATGGGCAGTCGTGAGCCTCCTCGGGGAAACCAAGGAGGCAATCCATGCAAGGAGTCCAGAGAGAAAAGGCCAAAGTAGAATCGCCACAATCCGTGAAGGTCGCTTCCGCGAGACCTGATGGCCCGTTCAAGGCGCTGGGGCTACAGGGGTTCAAGGAACTCGCACCCGTGCTGTTGGCCGCGCTCGCCACAGAAGAGCCTCTTCTACTTATCGGCCCTCATGGCACGGCAAAAACTCTGCTGCTGACCCGAGTTGCCGCGGCACTCGGGCTGACCACGCGGCACTACAACGCGAGCCTGCTCAACTTCGATGATCTTGTCGGGTTCCCACTGCCGGGCAAGAACGGCTGCCTCGAGTATGTAAAAACACCCGCGGCCATCTGGGGAGCGGGTGCGGTCATCTTCGACGAAATCAGCCGCTGCCGTCCGGACATCCAGAACAAGCTTTTCCCGATCATCCACGAGCGCAAGGTACAAGGACTTCCGCTCGAAGCGCTCCGCTATCGCTGGGCGGCAATGAACCCGCCGTCAACGGATGACCAGAACAACGGCTATCTCGGATCGGAGCCGCTCGATACCGCGCTTGCGGACCGATTCGCGCTCATAGTCGAGATGCCAAACTGGAACTCGCTTAGCGAAGCCGAGCAGATCGCCGTCATACAAGCGGAAGAAACGCCGCTCGATGCCGACGCTGTTCTGGCCCTCGTCCAGATCATTGCGCGCATACGCGCCGCGTTGCCAATTATCAAGATCACGCTCGCAGCGGGTATCGCTTCGTATGTCCGAACTCTCGTAGCGTTGCTCGCGCAGGCCGACTTCGCGCTGAGCCCTCGGCGGGCAGGAATGCTCTATCGGTCGATTCTTGCGGTCCACGCCGCAGCGATGGCCATAGATCCGTCATCGTCGCCGTCTGACTCGGCGCTGCTTGCGGTACGCAATAGCCTGCCGCATCGCGCGCAAGGCATTCCGTTGCCTGACGTGAAACTGCTAGCGGCTCACCGCGATGCATGGCACTTCGTCAACATCGATCCGGCTGATCCGCTCAAGGCGATCCTGTGCGCAGCAGATCCGCTCGAGCGATTCCGGCTCGCCGTTGCGACCCCGGTGCTGCCGGAGGGGGAGTTCTCACGGGTGATTGCCGACGCCCTCGCGCAGTTACAGGCCGGCGCGCGGGAGGCGGCCATCGTGCACCTGTTCGAGACCGGTGCGGTCGGCCGTCTGAATGCCGCCGTCTCCGGTCAGGCAGCTGAGATCTACCGCGATGTGGCAACGCCGCTGAATTTCTCGGAGACCCTCCACGCTTCGCACGGGCGATTTCAGGCGTGGTCGAAAGTCAAGGATCTGCTGTCACGGCTCGACCCTGCCGAGCCACGTGCACACCTTCGAGCTAATGCGCTCGCAGCCGCGTTCGCGCGCAAGGAACTGGCCACCCCCGGCGATGCTGAGAAGGCATTCCAGTCCTTTGCCGCAACTGACACTCACCTGAGGGCGGCATGACCATGGATGATCGGAGCGCACTGCTGCACAACATGTCGGCGCCGCCCAAATCGGTGGTGAAGTACTCGGGCT
>CABEBV010000260.1_pt1 | contig 9600 bp, 9 predicted proteins | sample 3132751 | NCBI WGS metagenome assembly CABEBV01 (sample SAMEA5534347, study PRJEB31848) | metagenome | biome: tundra; feature: field; material: soil | place: USA | collected 2013-05 | depth 0.45 m | reverse complement strand
CTTCTCAGATCCAGAGCCAGCACAACTACCGGCAAAGCGCACGCGCAGGCGACCGTGCGAAAGTAGTGAAGGGAGGGATGAATGGAAAAAAATAAGAGAGTTTTTTTGTTTTCCCTCCGGTTCATTCATTCATCCATCCAATGCATTGGACCGGATCGGACTGGACTGGATGAAGGAAAAAAAAGATCCTTTAGCTTGTTGAGATGCTGCAACTGACGAAAGAGATGCGCGACATTGCGACGGCGCTCGGGCTCGACCCCGATGCCGAGTTTGAGCGGTTCGCCGAGAACGCCCGCACCAAGGGCATAGTCTACCGCAACCCGGCGGCGGGCTTTCGAGTTTGGTGCCGCAGGGCCGCCGAGCCGCCTGCGCCAGCGAGGCCGACGCCACTCCCGCCCGACTTCGCGCTGACGCCGGAGCTTCGCCAGTATGCGCTCGACCATCGCGTTGAGCCGAAGCGGGCCTTCGAGCAGTTCAGGAACAAGGCCGAGGCCGACGGTTGGACCCACAAGAACTGGGGGGCGAGGTTCAAGGTCTGGATCGACGGCGCCGTGAATCGCGGGCTCGCGACTTACGTCGCACCGCCGCCGACGGTTCACGCCGAGGTGCTGACTCCCGAGCAAGAGGCGACGTACGCGGCGAACCGGGCCGAGATGGCGAAGATAATTCACGAGACGTTAAAGAACCTTCCGGGCGGGGATCGGTAGTTGACTATACGTCTTTCGACGTAACGAAGGGGAGAACGGAATGAGCGAATACGACGAGGCGGTTCGGCGCGGCAGCTTGCTCCATATGGCCGAGTTGACCGACAGCAGCTTGCTGGAAATCTACGGCGAGCTAACGCGCAGGGACGCCGTTGTTGCCGCACAGGGCGATTCAGGCGGCTCGACGGGCGCGCCTGCGGGCGGCGCCCCGCCCCTTTTGACTGCGGGCGACGTGGCGGCGGCCTTAGGGATTCCCAAGGCGGCCGTTTATGAGGCGGCGAGGCGAAAAGAAATCGGCTCCATCCGCGTGAGCGTCGGGAGCCGATCTGGTCGGTCGGTGAGGTTTAGCCGGGATCAGGTCGAGGCGTTCAAGGCGGCGCGTTCGGTCGCAGCCAAGGCGCGCTGATCGTCAAGCAGGTTGATGTGACCCTTGCTCTCGCCGGGAATCCAGCGCGCGTAGGATTTCAGCGTCGTATGCGCGTCGGCGTGGCCGAGCATCTTGCTGACCCACAGGAGGGGAGCGCCGCGCGACAAAAGGATCGAGGCAAACGTCGATCGCGTGTCGTACATCCGATGATTCGTTATCCTGCACGCTTTCCGCGCGACCTCGAACCGATAACTCAGGTTGCGGACGCTTAGCGGTTCTGCGTTCCCGAAAATGTAATCCGTCGCGGAGACTCCGTGGCCGGTGCGCTTGCGATCCTCGAAGCGGGCGTGCAGGGCCTTCTTGAGCGCTGCGGCTAGTTCAACTTCGCGGACATTGCCGGTCTTGGTCGGCGTCACCGCGTTCCTGTCGTCGATGCTGCGCTCGACCAGAACATGGTCGGGCCGGATATCGCCCCAGCGCAAACCGCGCGCCTCGCCGATTCGCACGCCGGTCTTGAACAGCAAGAGCAAAATGTCGCCAAGCTCGCTGTCGCTTTCGGCGCACCAGCGCAGCAAAGAATCGCGCTGATCCTCGGTGAAGGGCCTTTCGGCGGTCACGGCTTGCGTGGCCGCTATTTTAGCCTTCCGGCCACGGGCTCCGACGCGGGCAGCCCGCACCGGGTTAACGGCGATCAGTCCGTCGTCTACGGCAGCCTGCAAGATCACAGCAAGCGTTCCGCGCAACTGCGCGACCGTGCCAGCGCTGAGCGCTCGCTCGGTTTCCGGGCCAAGCCTCTTCATGGTCGCGGCATCAAACGCAGACACGGGAATCGTGCGAAAGCAGTCGCGGGATCGAGGTCCGTTTAGATTGCCCACGCGGACCACTTTTTGCGGGGCGCGCTTTTCGGCTAGGAAGTTTTTGATCTGCGCGGTTGTGATATCGATGATGCGACGCGAGCCGAACTGCGGCAACAGGTGTGCGCGCAGGTTGCCTGCGTACGACCTCAAGGTTTTTGCCGCCAACACGTTGGCGTTATTTTTCAGGTACGAGGCGGCCTGCTGCGCGAAGAGAACGTCGCGCCGCGTCGGCGAAAGCCCAGCACCGCGCGCCGCGATCATTCTCGCCAAGGCGTCCTCGGCGGCTTCCTTTGTTGGAAACTGCGGGCGCGCCGGGCTCGCGTTGTAGCGCCTGCCATCGACTTGCCAGACCGTGGTTCCCTTGAGCGTTTCGATTTTCCGTATTGGGTTTGCCATTGTTCTCTCCTCTGCTGCCTAGTTTGGCTCAATGTCAGCGATTTGGCAATAGCCTGAAAAACCTTAACGATTTCGCGCCTCTATGCGGCATAGCCGCCTTAAGGTCAAAGTTCACAACAAACTGTTCGAGACTATCGACGTATCCAAGCTCGAGACCCTCGAGCCCGCGATGGTCTCCGCCAAAGTCACCGCCGTTATCAACGACATTCTTAATGAAGATGGTGGCCGCCTCCTGACCGACATCGACCGCGGCCGGCTCATCGAGGAACTTAAGAACGAGCTGCTCGGCTTGGGCCCGCTCGAGCCGTTGCTCCGCGACGACGAAATCACCGACATCCTGGTCAACGGCCCCAACCAGGTTTACGTCGAAAAGCGCGGCAAGCTGCACGCCACCGACGTCGTGTTCCAGGACGACCAGCATCTGATGCTGATCATCGATCGGATCGTGTCTCGCGTCGGACGGCGCGTTGACGAATCGTCACCGATGGTCGATGCACGGTTGCCCGACGGCTCGCGTATCAACGCGATCATTCCGCCGCTGGCGCTCGACGGGCCGGCGCTATCGATCCGGCGTTTCGGCAAGCATCGCTTCGACATCGGCGCGCTGGTCGAAAAGGAGGCTCTCACCTGGGACCTGGTCGAGCTTCTGCTCGCGGTTGTTCGAGCGCGCCTGAACGTAATCGTTTGCGGCGGTACCGGCTCGGGCAAGACCACGATGCTCAATTGTCTGTCCGCGTTCGTTCCCGAGGACGAGCGAATCGTTACGATCGAGGATTCTGCCGAGCTTTCCTTGCAACAGCCTCACGTCGTGCGGCTCGAGACGCGGCCGTCGAATCTTGAAGGCCGCGGCGAGGTCACGCAGCGCGACTTGGTCAAGAACTGTCTGCGCATGCGCCCGGACAGAATCGTCGTCGGCGAGGTCCGCGGCGCAGAAGTCTTCGACATGTTGCAGGCGATGTCCACCGGCCATGACGGTTCGATCGCCACCATCCACGCCAACAGTCCTCGCGAATGCCTGGGCCGGCTCGAGATGATGATGCTGCTGTCGGGCGTCTCGATTCCGCAGCGCGCAATGCGCCAGCAGATTGCCTCTGCCGTCAACATTATCGTTCACGTCAGCCGGCTGTCCGACGGTTCCCGCAAAGTCATGAGGATTTCCGAGATCAGCGGCATGGAAGGCGAGATGATCATGATGCAGGACTTGTTCGAGTTTGTCCGCGCCGACACCACGCCGGCAGGAAAAATCAACGGCGCCTTTCAATCGACCGGCATTCGTTCAGTATACGCACAGCGCCTCGAAACGGCCGGATACAAGACCGAATCGAAGGTGATCAAAATGGCCGCGCGATGAACCTCGACGACCTGTTGATTCCGGCTGCGGCCGCGGGCTTCGTGCTGATTGCCTGCGCGCTGCTGTTCATGCGGCGCTATCGGCCCCAAGTCACGCGCACCGTGATGCGGCGGACGGCGCGGCCCGACGTTGCCCTGGCCGGCGATATCACCAAGACCGATCGTCGCCGCCTGACCGGACGCGAATTTCTAAGCCGGCTCTATCAACTCAATTTGCTCCAAAAACTCGAGGAAAACCTCTGGCAGGCCGGAATCTACGCCCGCATCACCGACATCTTGCTCGTGAGCCTGCTGATGTTTACGGCCGGCCTGTTCGCCGGCGAGGCGATTTGGGGGATAGAACTCCTGTCGATCGCGATGGGCGCGGCGATGGCAAGCCTGCCGATAGTTTATATCCGGGTGCGCAGGCAGCGGCGCCTCAAGGCATTCGCCAAGCAACTGCCGTACGCGCTCGATTTGATCAAATCGTCACTCGAAGCCGGCCATACGCTGCTGCGCGGATTGCAGGTCGTGGTGGCGGAGTTCGCCGATCCGATCTCCACCGAATTCCGCTCCGCTATCGAACAGAGCCGGCTGGGGCTGCCGCTGCCGCGCGCGCTCGAAGAGATGCTCAAGCGCGTGCCGCAGGATGACCTCCGCCTGCTGGTCGTCGCGGTGCGGGTGCAATCGGAAGTCGGCAGCTCGCTGGCAGTAATAATCGGACGGCTCTCGGAAATCGTTCGCACCCGCCAGCGCCTGCAACAGCAAATCAAGGCGCTTACGGCCCAATCCAGGATGAGCGGGATACTGGTCGGGTTCCTGCCGATCGTGATGCTGGCTGCGTTCAGCGTCATCCAGCCAAGCTACACCGACACGCTCTTTTACGATCCGACCGGCCAAAAGATTCTCGAAGTTGCCTGCGTGCTCGACGTCCTGGCGTTCCTCTCAATTCGCAAGCTCCTCAAGGTGAAGTTCTGAAATAACTGCGATGCCGGCCATCTATGCAAGCTTGACGGTGTTTTTCCTGTTCGGCGCGATCTCCATCGCGATCTACGCGGCGATCTACGGGATTAATCGCCCATTCGACGAGCGCATCACCGAGATCGGCGTCAAGATGCGCGTCGCTTATGGAAATCCCGCCAATCTCGACATGGAGTCCAATACCTTTGCGCGTTCGCTGTTTCGATGGGTCGCCAGGCATCTTCCCGAACCCGCGCCAAATACTCCGGAGCGCGAGAAGCTCGCACAGATCCTGGTCCGCGCCGGCTTTCCCGGGTCCGGCGCCGTCCGCACCTTTCACTTCGCCCGCCTCGCATCGACGGCGGGGGCTGCGCTCCTTGCGCTCGTCGTCGCGATCGCGTTTGGCTTCCACGGCATCAAGCCGCTGATGTTCATGCTGATCGGCTTGGGCGTCGGCGCATTCGCACCCAATTACTATATCGGCCGCAAGGCCAAAAACCGTCAACAGGCAATCGCCAGCCAACTCTCCGACGTTTTGGATTTGCTGGTGGTCTGCGTCGAAGCCGGCCTCGGCCTCAGCGAAGCCATCAAGATCGTCGGATCCGAAACCCAGCGCCAAAATCAGGAAATCGGCACCGAGCTGTCGATCGTGTCAGCCGAGCTCGCCTCCGGCAACTCGCTTGGCCAGGCGCTGAGAAGCTTCGCCGATCGCACCGCCGTCGAGGACATCAAACCGCTGGCCGCGACGCTGGTGCAAAGCGAAAAGCTGGGCGCGTCAATCGGTCCCGCGCTGCGATCGATCTCGGACTCGATGCGCATCACCCGCCGGCTCCGCGCCGAAGAAGCCGCCGCCAAAACCACCGTCAAGATTCTCTTCCCGCTCGTGCTGTTCATTTTGCCCGCCATGATGAGCGTGATCGTCGGCCCCGCCATGATTCAGATCATGCGGGCACTTACCCACGCGTAGCGATCGCGCCGGCGGCGACCTCCCGGATGCAACCGGCAGCGCTCTTGACGCGGGCGGATCGGCACAATAACCGATTGATCATGGCTGACTCGGAACCGCGGATGCGCGCGCTTGAGTTATGGAACGAGGCGATGCGCTTTCACATGAACCACGATCTCGAGCGCGCGGTCGAACTCTACACAAAATCGATCGAAGTCTTTCCGACCGCCGAGGCCTACACATTTCGGGGATGGGCGTTCGAGGGCATGGGACGAATCGACGACGCGATCGCGCAGTGCCGCCGTGCCATCGAAATTGATCCCGCGTTTGGCAATCCATACAACGATATCGGCGCATATCTAATCGCCAAGGGCGAGCTCGACGAGGCCGTCCCGTGGCTCGAAAAAGCCAAGACCGCGCCGCGTTACGATCCGCGTCATTATCCGTTCATGAACCTGGGCCGAATTTACGCTGCCAAGGGAATGGTGAAACGTGCGATCGACGAATTCGAAGGCGCACTCGCACTCGCGCCTGGCGATCCGACTTGCGTATCCGCGCTGGCGCAGCTTTGCGCCCTATTGAATTGAACGATTAAGTCGAATTGAACGCGCGCGCCGCATCGAAGTGATCGAAGCCGGAGCGCTGCCGCCCGATTTCACGCTCGCTCGCGCGCGACGCGGATATCGTCATTGCAGCCGCGATTTCCAGCTCTCCGGCCTGCGCGATTTGCCTGCGCTGCTGACGCGCGCCGACTAATCCGAATCCCCGCGCCGATCTCCGGCGGCAAACCAATGTCGCATTCTGACCTGCTCGATGGCACTGAAATGCCGCATCCAGCGCCGTGTGCGGCGTGGCGCGCAGTTGTGCCTATTACAGACAACCGTTCAATGAGTGTCCCGATTCCGAGACGATGGCCCGCCACTTGCTCTGAAACCTTGTTGTTGACTTTGTGATTACAGGTCAAAGAGGAAGCACTGTGCAACACGTGGGCACTCAATGGCAGTAGAAAACATCGCATCGGGAACGGCGCCTATCGGAGACGGGGCAAACGAGATGCTGTCGCTCGACCATCTCGTGAACAGTGCGGACCGGCTCGGCGGCATGGTCGTAAGATCTGCGCAAGTGCGCAAGGTCTTAAAGTCGGTATCGCAGCTGAGTCCGTACAAAGCGACGGTGCTGATTTCAGGCGAATCCGGAACCGGAAAGGAATTGATCGCGCGCGCGCTCCACACGCTGGGTCCGGTTCCAAATGGTCCCTTCGTGACGCTGAACTGCTCCAACCTCGTCGAATCGTTGGCCGAGTCCCAGTTATTCGGCCACGTTCGCGGCGCCTTTACCGACGCACGCGAGGAGTCGCAGGGATACTTCCGATCCGCCAACGGAGGCACGCTGTTCCTTGACGAGATCGGCGAATTGCCGCTCAAGCTCCAGCCCAAGCTGCTGCGCTCGGTCGAGTCGCACGAGGTTCAGCCGGTCGGATCGTCGCATAGCTACAAGGTTGATCTCCGTTTGGTCGTCGCGACCAATCGCGACTTGCACGCGATGGTCAGAGCGGGCCAGTTTCGCGACGATCTCTACTACCGCGTGAGCGCTTCGGCGATCTTTATCCCGCCCCTTCGAGAACGGCGCGAGGCCATCCCGGCCTTCATCGGGTTTTTCATCGAACAATACAATTGTCTGTTCGGCAAGAATGTCTCGCAAATCTCGCGCCGCGCCATCGAGATCCTCGGCGCATATCAATGGCCGGGAAATGTCCGCGAACTTTCCAATGCGATCGAAAGTGCCGTGATTTTAACCGAGAGCAACACCATCGGCGTATCCGATCTCCCCAAGCAGATCGTGGACGGAACCGGCGCCGAGTTGTTGTACCGGCATGAGGAATCGTCCGCCAACGATTACGCGGCCGCGCCAGCCGCGCGCCCCTTGCCCACCAGCGATTTCGCCGGCGAGCCGCCGGGCTTCCTGCTCGATGACGTCGTCAAGAAGACCCTGATGCGTTCGCTCGAAGAGACCGAGGGAAATCGACGGCGTGCCGCCGGCCTGCTCGGCGTTTCGCGCTCAACGCTCTACCGGATGCTCATTCGCTATGGGATCGCCGATAATCCGCAGCGGCTATCCGTCCAGCACCATATCTAAAACTGCACCGGCTACTCTCGCCGCCCGCCGAGGACAGCCTGCTCCGGGCGCGCGTGATTCTGCGCCAGCTCTGCAACTGACACCGGCGACCGCATTCATCGCGAGTGCACGTTCTGGTAAGTTCTAATCGCGGGTTCGCAAATGAATGGTTCGGATCAAATCTGGGCTGAGGCGCTGCGCACGCTGGAGCGCGGGCAGCCGTTCGCGCTGGCAACGGTGGTGAACGTTCGCGGCTCTACGCCGCGTGAAGTCGGCGCCAAGATGATCGTCCGCGCGGACGGGCAGTTCGGCACCATCGGCGGCGGATGCGGCGAAGCCGAGGTCTTTCGAAAAGCTCGTGTATTACTTGAAGAAGGCAGTGAAAGCGAAAGCGGCCCGCGGCTGACCGAAGTCGATCTCACCGGCGATTTCGACCAGCGCGAGATCGGTACCTGCGGCGGAATAATGGACGTCTTCGTCGATCTGTGGTCCCCGGCCCGCGACCTGGAAATCGCGCGCAAGCTGGCCGACGCTGCCGGCCGCAGTGCTCCCGGCGCACTGATAACGGTGGTCGATCCCGGTTCGCGAAGCGAAATGCCGGCCGGGTCGAGGACGTTTATAGATCCCCGAGATGCGGGCGCGCGAGATGCGGGACCGATCGATCTGCCCGCGGCGCAGTTCGCGCAAATCGTCGAGCGAACGGACGACGCGATTCCCACCTTGCTCGAAGCCGATGGCGCCGGCCGGCTTCATCCTGTCACGCATCTCGAACCCAAAGGCGGTGTGCGCCTGTTTGTCGATCCGATCGTTGGTGCGCAGCGCCTGATAATCGTCGGCGCGGGCCATATCGCGGCGCCGTTGTGCGTGCTTGGAGTGATGCTCGGGTTTCACGTTACGGTGATCGACGATCGCGCATCGTTTGCGAACCGTGAGCGGTTCCCGGATGCCGACGAAATAATCGTCAAGCCTTTCAAGGCCGCGATCGATTCGCTCGCGCTCGACGGCCACTGCTATCTGGTTTCCGTCACGCGCGGTCATTCTTTCGACGAGGAAGTTGTGCGCGCGGCGCTGATGCAGCCGTGCGGATTCGTCGGGATGATCGGTTCGCGCCGCCGGGTGAAGGCCACGCTCGAGAGAATCGGCGAGAGTGGGGTTCCGATAGAGCGGCTCGGCGACGTTCATGCGCCGCTCGGCGTCGCGATTGGCGGTGAGACGCCGGAGGAGATTGCGCTCTCGATCATCGCGGAGATTATTCGCGAACGCCGCACCGGCGAGCGCGACGATTTTACGCTCGGCGTTCGTTTGGGCAGCCTCAAACGCTCGAAGTAGCCCGCATCGATGCGGCAGGCGGTCTCTGAATCGACACGATGAAACGGCAGCTCGAGGGAATCATCCTGGCGGCGGGCGAGTCGCGCCGGATGGGCTATCCGAAGCCGCTTTTGGACATAGGCGGGCGGACCTTTATCGAGCATATTGCCGAGACGATGCTCGCGGTGGTGCCGCGGCTCGTGATTGTGATCGGGGCGCATCGCGAGCGCGTTCGCGCGGCGATTCCGCGCGACGCGCGGATCGCGATCGTCGAGAATCCGGACTATTCGCGCGGGCAACTCTCGTCGTTGAAGGTCGGCATCGGTGTCATTCAGCCGGATTCGGCGGGCGCGATTGTGCATCTCGGGGATCATCCGATGGTCCGGGTCGAAACGTTTCGAGCGATCGTGGATTCGTACCATCGAACGGGCAAGCCGATCGTGATCGCGCGCCACGATGGCCGCCGGGGGCATCCGGTGATTTTCGATCGCGCATTGTTTGCCGAACTCCTGTCCGCGCCGGAAGAAGAGGGCGCCCGCCACGTAGTAAACGCCGACCCTTCCCGCGTCGCCTACGTTGACCTGAACGATCCGGGAATCAATCTCGACTTAGACACGC
>CABEBV010000251.1_pt1 | contig 9700 bp, 8 predicted proteins | sample 3132751 | NCBI WGS metagenome assembly CABEBV01 (sample SAMEA5534347, study PRJEB31848) | metagenome | biome: tundra; feature: field; material: soil | place: USA | collected 2013-05 | depth 0.45 m | reverse complement strand
CGCTGATTCAAAATCTGATTGCGTGGGGCGTGTTCGGCAAGAACCCGCCGCGGGACCTGGTCGCCGCGATCGTGGTGTTCGTGATGAGCCTGATCGTGTTCCTGGTCGTCGCGCTTCCGTTTGGGGGAATAGTGACCTGGGTCGAGCGGCGGGTGTGGGCGCGAATCCAGTCGCGGGTGGGTCCAAACCGCGTCGGTCCGCAGGGCTTTTTGCAGTGGCTGGCGGACGGAATAAAAATCATCTGCAAGGAAGACATCATCCCCGACGAAGCCGACTCGCGCCTGTTCAAGCTGGCGCCGTACCTGGTGATGCTGGCGTTCATCCTGCCGTGGGCGGTGATGCCGTTCTCGTCGTCGCTGATACTGGCCGACCTGAACGTGGGCATCCTTTACATGACGGCGGTGACGGCGCTTACGGTGGTGGGCGTGCTGATGGCGGGATGGGCGTCGAATAACAAGTGGTCGCTGATCGGCGGAGTCCGCTCGGCGGCGCAAATAGTCAGTTACGAAATACCGGCGGGGCTTTCGATCTTCCCGGTCGTGCTGATGACGGGCACGCTGTCGATGCAGGGAATCATCCGCGGGCAGGGCTGGGCGCCGCAGCATTGGTTCCTGTTCGCCAACCCATTCACGTTCGTGGCGGCCAACATCCTCTATATGTCGTCGCTCGCCGAGGCTAACCGGACGCCGTTCGATTTGCCCGAAGCCGAATCCGAACTGGTGGCAGGTTTTGCGACTGAGTATAGCGGCTGGCGCTACGCGTGTTTCTCGATGGCGGAATGGGGAAACCTGTTTATCGTCGGCGCGATAATCACGACGTTGTTCCTTGGCGGATGGCAATTTCCGCACGTGACGAACAATGTAGTTGCGATGAACGTGCTGGAAGTGATTACGTTCACCGTCAAAGTACTATTCCTGGTGTTCGTCTCAATGTGGATACGCGCGACGCTGCCGCGGGTCCGAATCGATCAGCTAACGACAGCATGCTGGAAGTACTTCGTGCCGATATCGTTCGTGAATATGATCGGCACCGCGGTGTGGGTAGCTATATGGCCCGACGGCAACGTGGCGATCGGCTATATCATGTTCGCCGGGGCGATCGTGTTCGGGGCAGTATTCATTCAGCGGGTTATCTACTATCTCAGGCGTTCGCGGATGGAAGTTTACCTCAATCCGACTATATAGAGGTTGTCGATGAGCGCGGTTTCGGAATACGTACATAATATAAAGGACACGGTCTCGACGATCTTCGAGGGCATGGCGGTAACGGCGTCGCACTTCATGCGCAAGCCGTACACGGTGCAATATCCGGATCGGATGCCGGTGCGCGTGCAGGACACGCTGCCGTTCCGTTATCGCGGGATCCTCGATGTCGATCTCGAAATCTGCACGGGATGCCTGGCGTGCGAGCGCGCCTGCCCGATCGATTGCATAGTCATCGTGGCCGAGAAGGATCAGCAAACGCGGCAGTTGCTGCTGTCGCAGTTCGATATAGACATCGCCAAGTGCATGTACTGTGGGCTGTGCAGCGAGGTGTGTCCAACCGGATCGATACATCATACGACGGAGTTCGAGGGCGCTGACTATTCGCTGGAGAGCCTGATTCGTCGCTTCGTCCAGGATCCGGTGATGGCGTACAAGGCCAAGAAGGGGCCGGAGACGGATCCGAGAATCGCGCCAATCCTGAATCGCGGCATGGCCTACCTCGATCAATGGGCGCAACCTGGCGGCGAGAAGCCCCCCGGAGAAGAGCCGGCGTAGCGCGCGCGGGCCTGCAACGCGGGGAAGGGCGAATCGATGCTCGCACAGGTAATATTCTATGCGCTGGCCGCGTTGACGGTGGGATCGGCCGCGCTGGTGGCGTTCTCGCGCAACATAGTTTATTCGACCTTTGCGCTGCTGGGCGCATTCATGGGCGCAGTGGGTATCTACATTCTGCTCGCGGCGGATTTTGTCGCGATGGTGCAGCTACTCGTTTACGTCGGCGGGATATTGGTACTGACTATCTTCGCGGTGATGCTGACGGCGGGAATCGGTGACGTGAAGGTATCGAATCGTGCGGTGGGAACCGGCCCCGCGATTATAGTAGCAGGAGTCGCGGCGATTGTGATGCTGTATGCGGTGATGCGAACGCAGTGGCATCAGGCGGCCGTGTTCACGCCCGCGCCGACGACTTATGCGATCGGAAACGCGTTCCTGGGCGATTACGTGCTGCCGTTCGAGGTCGCGTCGCTGGTGCTGTTGGCGGCGCTAATCGGCGCGATTGTGATTTCGCGCCACGAAGTCAGAGAGTAGGGGACCGGGAGAATCGGGATGGGCGGGGGAATAACGCTGAACCACTTCCTTGTTCTGAGCCTGATAATATTTTCGCTCGGGCTGTTCACGGTTCTGACGCGCCGAAACGCGATTGGAATCCTGATGGGCGTCGAGCTGATACTCAACTCCGCCAACATCAACTACCTTGCATTCGCGTTTTACGGCGGCGGCAAATACGACGGCCAGATTTTTGCGATTTTCGTAATCATGCTGGCGGCGGCAGAGGCGGTAATCGGGCTGGCGGTGGTGCTGGCGATTTATCAGAACTTCAAGACGATCGATGTCGATGCGGCCGAGACGCTGCGTGGATAGCTGAGCGATGGATCATCCGATTGCGGTTACCTTCATCCGATTGATCGTGGCGCTGCCGCTGGCCGGCGCGGCGATCAATTTCATTGCGGGCGCGTGGCTGCAGAAGGCATTCGGCAAGCGCGCGATAAGCTTCCTTGGATGCGGCGTCGTTATCGCGGCGTTCATCCTTGCGGTGCGCGCGTTTATCGCGATGATCGCGATCCCGCCGGAAAACCGCTTCATGCTCGACGACCTGTGGAAGTGGTTCGACGTCGGCGGACTGAACCTGGACATCGCGTTCTGGCTCGATCCGTTGTCGATGGTGATGACGCTGATAGTCACCGGCGTGGGCGGCCTGATCCACATCTACTCGATTGGCTACATGCACGACGACGACGGCTACTGGCGTTTTTTCGGATGGCTCAACCTGTTCACGTTCGCGATGCTGGTGCTGGTGTTGGGCGACAACCTGTGGCTGATGTTCGTGGGCTGGGAGGGCGTGGGACTGTGCTCGTTCGCGCTGATCGGGTTCTGGTACAAGGTGACGGCGAACACGACGGCGGGCAACAAGGCGTTCATCGTCAACCGGATCGGCGACCTGGCATTCGTGATCGCGCTATACAGTTTGTTCGCGGGACTGCAGTCGATCGGCCACGCGACGCTGGTGACGCGCGAAGTCGCGAGATACGCGCCGGAGCTTGCGGGGACGGCGCTAAATTTCGCCGGCTATCAGTCGGCGTATCCCCTGGTCGGCTTCGTGACGCTGTTGATGTTCATCGGGGCGACGGGAAAGTCGGCGCAGATTCCGCTGTACGTGTGGCTGCCGGACGCGATGGCGGGACCGACGCCGGTCAGCGCGCTGATACATGCGGCGACGATGGTGACGGCGGGCGTGTACATGGTGGCGCGGCTGAACTTTTTGTTTTCGATGTCGCCGTTCACGATGGGCGTAATCGCGGTGGCGGGCGGACTGACGGCGCTGTTCGCGGCGACGATTGGCGTGGCGCAAACCGACATCAAGAAAGTGCTCGCGTACTCGACGGTGAGCCAGCTCGGATACATGTTCGCGGCGCTGGGCGTCGGCGCATACGCGGCGGGCGTGTTCCATCTAATGACGCATGCGTTCTTCAAGGCGTGCCTGTTCCTGGGAGCGGGGTCGGTGATCCACGCGATGGGTGGAGAGCAGGACATGCGCAAGATGGGCGGGCTGCGGCACAAGATGCCGGTGACGTTCGTCACGTTCATGGCGGCGACGCTGGCCATTTCGGGCGTGCCGCCGTTCGCGGGATTCATGTCGAAGGACGAGATCATCTGGCAGGCAATCTCGCACGGGCACCCGGTGGTGTGGGCGATGCTGCTGATTGGCGCGGGAATCACGGTGTTCTACATGTTTCGCCAGGTGTACATGACGTTCTTCGGCGAATTTCGCGGCACGCACGAGCAGGAGCATCATGTGCACGAATCGCCACCGTCGATGGCGTACGTGCTGATCGCGCTGGGGGCGCTGTCGGTAGTGGGCGGACTCGTGATGATTCCGGAATTCATCGCGACATTCAAACCGTTCGAGGACTTTCTCGATCCCGTATTCAGCTCCGAGGTGACGCGCCGGATAACCGAAGCGGGAATACATAGTCATGCGACCGAAGCTGCATTCGGATTTGTCACGTTCACGGTAGTAGTAATCGGATGGCTGGTAGCGGACCTGATGTACCGGCAGCAGAAGCTGAATCCCGCGCGCTTTAGTCAGATGTTCGGCGGAGTGCCATACGAATGGTTATACAACAAATACTACGTCGATGAATTCTACAATCGAGTGATTATACAGCCATATATGTTCGCGACGCGGGCGCTGGCATGGTTCGATTCCAACATCATCGACGGAGTCGTGAACCTGGCGGCACGCATCATAGTATTTCTGTCGTGGCTGTCGGGACTATTCGACCACTACGTAGTCGATGGGCTGGTGAACTTCACCTCGAACCTGACGCTCGACGTGGGCGGCAGGCTGCGACGGCTGCAGACCGGCTCGATCAATGGATACTTATACGGAATTCTGGCCGCGGTGATGCTGATATTGCTGGTGCGCGCGGTGGTAAGGGCATGACAAATTCGGCGGCGGCGCCGATTTCAAGTCAAACGGGAAGAGCGAAACTGAAATGAGTCACGCGCTTACACTGATAACCTTTGTTCCGATCGCCGGGATGGTGCTGATTCTCGCGCTGCCCGACTCGATGAAGAACGCAAGCAAGTGGATCGCGGTCGCGGCGACGATACCGCAACTCCTGATCGCGATTCACCTGTACGAGTACTTCGACACGACGACCAGCGCGGTTCAGTTCGCCGAGAAGGCGTCGTGGATGCCCTCGTACCACATTAGTTACTTCGTGGGCGTGGACGGAATCAGCATTTCGATGATTCTGCTGACGGCGCTCATCATGTTCATCTCGACGTTCGCGAGCTTCGGAATAAATCGCGCGGAGAAGGGTTACTACGCGATGCTGCTGATGCTCGACACGGGAATGATGGGCGTGTTCGTATCGCTGGATTTCTTCCTGTTTTATATATTTTGGGAAGTGATGCTGCTGCCGATGTATTTTCTTATCGGCATCTGGGGCGGTCCGCGACGCGAGTACGCGGCGATCAAATTCTTTCTCTACACTCTACTGGGTTCGGTACTAATTCTGCTGGCGATGCTCGGACTATATTACTACAGCGCGACTCCGACCTTTGACTTGACCGAGCTGGCGGCGAATTCGAGTCATTACTCAATCGGGTTCCAGCGAATAGTATGGATCGCACTGTTTATCGGCTTCGCAATCAAGATTCCGGCGTTTCCGTTCCATACCTGGCTGCCCGACGCGCACGTGGAAGCGCCCACGGCGATTTCGGTGATTCTTGCGGGTGTGCTGCTGAAAATGGGCACCTACGGCATTCTGCGCGTCAATTTTGCGGTGCTGCCTGCCGCCACCTACCAGCTTGCGTGGTTGTTCCTTGGCGTGATCGGCACCATCAACATCGTGTACGGCGCGATGTGCGCGATGGCGCAGACTGACTATAAGAAACTGATTGCCTATTCGTCAATTAGCCACATGGGTTACGTGATGCTGGGGATGGCGGCGTTCACGGCGGCGGGAATCAACGGCGCGGTGCTGCAGATGTTCAATCACGGAACGATCACGGCGATGCTCTTTATCCTGGTCGGCGTGATCTACGATCGCGCGCATCATCGCGAGATAAACGGCTTCGGCGGCCTGGCGCAGCAGATGCCGATATATACGGCGATCACCGGGTTTGCGTTTTTCGCCGGCATGGGACTGCCGGGGATGTCGGCATTTATTTCGGAAGTGCTGGTGCTGCTCGGCGCGTGGCAGACGCATCCGGTTATGGTGGTATTCGGCGCGGCGACGGCGATACTGACGGCGGGCTATCTGCTGTGGACCTTCCAGCGAATCTACCTGGGGCCGTTGAACGAAAAATACAAGGACTTTCCCGATTTGTCGTTTCGCGAGGCGTTCACGCTGGTGCCGCTCGGGATCATCGTGCTGATACTCGGCGTCTATCCGCACGCGATTCTCGGCCTGCTCAACACCTCGCTGGTTCACCTGAACCAGGTTGTGCTGTCGACCTCGGGCGCAGCCGTCGCGATGGTTCGCTGAGACTCAAGGCAGGTCGGACGCAAGCAGATGGATCTCGGAAATCTCGCGAGCCTGAAACATTTCATCCCGGAAATGATCCTGGTGGCCGGCGTCCTGGCGATGGTGATCATCGACCTGGCGGTACGCGACAAGTCGCGTCTCGGCGCACTGGCTCTGATAGCGGCCGCGGCGTCATTGCTGGCGATTGGCCTGGAGCCGGCGCTGTCGGGCGCGTGGCTGTTTCACCGGATGCTGGTATTCGATTCGTTTGCGATTTACTTCCGCACGCTGATCGCGCTGGCCGCGGTGGTGGCTATCTGGATGTCGATCGGCTCGGAGGAAGTGAAGAACTGCGACCAGGGCGAGTACTACGCGATATTGCTCGCGAGCACGTTCGCGATGTTCCTGATGGCGGAGTCGGCGAATCTGCTGATGGCGTACCTGGCGCTGGAGTTCGTCAGCCTGACGTCGTACATCCTGACGGGTTTTTTGCGGCATAACCGGCGCTCGCTCGAAGCCGCGCTTAAGTACTTGATCTACGGGGGCGTCGCGTCGGGCACGATGATTTACGGCATGAGCTGGATTTTCGGCATCACCGGCTCGCTCGACTTCAACGTGATCAATAAGGCGCTCTCGACGCCCGGGCATCTGCCGGTGCTCGCGGTATTCATCGCGCTGGTGCTGATCCTGACCGGGATGGGCTACAAGGTGGCGTCGGCGCCGTTTCATATGTGGGCGCCGGACGTTTACACCGGCGCGCCGATTCCGATCACAACTTTTCTGGCGGTCGGCTCGAAGGCGGCGGGCTTTGCGCTGCTGACGCGCTTTTTCTTCCCGGCGATTTCGCATCTGGCGCCGGGCGGAAGCTGGACGGCGCTTGCGGGCGTCGATTGGCCGCAACTGCTGCTCTTCATTTGCATGATCACGATGACGCTCGGCAATCTTGCCGCGCTGCAGCAGACCAACATGAAGCGGCTGCTGGCGTACTCGAGTATCGCGCAGGCGGGATACGCGCTGATGGGATTCGTCGTGCTATCGAACGACGGGATTCGGGCGATGCTGTTCTACCTGTTTGCCTACTATGTAATGGATGCGGGCGCATTCGTGGTGGTGATGATCGTGGCAAACTCGACGGGGCGCGAGGATGTGGACGCGTATCGCGGGCTGGCGTGGCGCGGCGGAATCGTTCCGGCGCTCGCACTGACTATCTTCCTGTTCTCATTGACAGGCATTCCGCTGACGGTTGGATTCATCGGAAAGTTCTACCTATTCGCCGCCGTGATTCGCGGCCAATTCTACATACTGGCTATTGTTGGGATACTTAATTCAGTAGTGTCTCTGTATTACTACCTGAAGCCGATTCAGATGATGTTCTTCGAACAGCCGCGAGGCGACGAAGGTACGGTGCGCTTCGAGGCGTGGAATTACGGGCTGATGGGATTGCTGGCCTGCGCGACAATCGTGTTTGGGCTGTACTGGTCGCCGATCATCTCGTTTGCGAACCGCTCGCTGAGTTTCTTCACCGGCCCCACCTGAGCAGGGGCCAGGAATTACCCGTCATTCGAAAACGATCGTGCGGTTGTGGTGGAGCAGCACCTGCTTTTTGAGGTGAGCGCGCACCGCCTTCGCCAGGACCATGACTTCGAGATCCTTGCCCTTGCGCGCGAGGTCGGCGACGGTGTCGCGATGGGTCATCGCAGTGGTGGCCTGGGCGATTATCGGGCCGGCGTCGAGCTCTTCGGTCACGTAGTGCGCGGTCGCGCCAATTAGCTTGACGCCGCGGTCGTGCGCCTGCTTGTGCGGCCGCTGGCCGGCGAACGCGGGCAGGAAGCTGTGGTGAATGTTGACGATCGGCTTGTTCCAGGTGCGAAGAAATTCGCCCGACAGCACTTGCATGTAGCGCGCGAGCACGACGGTGTCCGCGCGGAGCTCGCCGAGATGCTTCAAGAGCGCGGCTTCAGACTCCGATTTGCGATCCTTCGCGACCGGAATGACCGTGAAGGGCGCCTCGAACGGGCGCGCAAGCGATTCGAGGTCGGGATGATTGCTGACCACGCCGACGACGTCGCCGTCGAGCTCGCCGAAACGATGGCGGCTCAAGAGGTCCATCATGCAGTGCGGCAGGCGCGAAACCATGATGACAATCCGGTCCCGCTTGGCGGCGTCGAAGAGCTGCCATTTGAGGCGCTCCCACGGCAGGATCGACGGCATCGACGCGTCGAGTTCTTTGGACAGCTCGCTGATGGGGAGTCGGAGGCTTTCGAAGTGGATGCGCCAGAAGAAGTGGCCATCCTCGTCGTCGGAGTACTGGTCGGAGGTGATAATATTGCAGCCGAGAGTGAACAGGTGGGTGGCGACGCGGGCTATGATGCCGGGGCGGTCGATGCATGAGATGAGGAGAGTAGCTTTGCCTTCGGCCACGCTGATTACTCCGGGGGCGAATAGTAATTTTGAATTGTAATGTCTGGGCGCGCAAATAAACAAACCGGCGCTGGCGGGATTTTGTACGTTGTCGCGACGCCGATCGGCAATCCGGACGACATTTCCGCGCGCGCAATTCGCACGCTCGAGGAGGTCAGTCTGATCGCATGCGAGGACACGCGGCGAACCGGGCAGATGCTCGCGCGTCATCAGATTCACACGCCCACCGTCAGCTACTTCGAGCACAACGAGGAGCGGCGCGTGCCGGAGCTGATCGAGAGGCTGAAGGCGGGAGAAAAAATTGCGCTGGTCACCGACGCGGGCACGCCTGCCATTTCCGATCCGGGCTTTCGGCTGGTGCGGGCGGCGTGGGAGGCAAACGTGTGCGTGATGGCGGTGCCGGGAGCGTCGGCGGCAATCGCAGCGCTGTCGATTGCCGGAATACCGACCGACAGGTTCACGTTCGAGGGATTTATCCCGGCGCGCGCCGCGGCGCGGCGCAGCCGGCTGGAAGAACTCCGCCGCGAGCCGCGCACGATGGTTTTCTACGAGGCGGCGCGCCGGCTGGCCGATACGCTGGCCGAGATGGGGACAGCATTCGGAGAATCGCGGGATGCGGCGGTGGTGAGCGAAATCACCAAGACCTACGAGAAGACTGCGCGCGGGACGCTGGTCGAGCTGGAGCGTCGGTTTCGCGCGACGCCCGCGCTCGGCGAGATCACGATCATCGTCGCAGGCGCGCCGGATACGTCGAGCATCGCCGGCGCGGACGCGGGACCGGTCACCGTTGACGTGGGTGAAGCGCTCGAAGTTCTGCGTGAGGCGGGACTTGGGCTCAAGCAGGCGAGCGCGGTGATCGCGCGGCTGACGGGGATAGGTCGTCGCGAAGTGTACCAGAATGCCCTCAAATCGCGCTCTGATGACTCCAGTGATGACTGACCGGTGGACAGCATTCGATGCCCGCGCTTGCAGTCGCATCGAGGGTGCGGTTCAATGAAAGCCAGGAGCGGTGCGGGGATGGCGACGAGGGTTAAAGGG
>CABEBV010000217.1_pt1 | contig 10354 bp, 11 predicted proteins | sample 3132751 | NCBI WGS metagenome assembly CABEBV01 (sample SAMEA5534347, study PRJEB31848) | metagenome | biome: tundra; feature: field; material: soil | place: USA | collected 2013-05 | depth 0.45 m | reverse complement strand
ACGGTTTGAAGTCGCCTTCTTCTCGTTTGCGGTCCCGTTCGCCGCGTTGGGCGCGCGCGAATTTTGGCTGCGACTCCGCCCAATTCCCACACCATGGCGTCAGGCGGTGAGATCGCTTGCGGTTGGGGTCGTCGCCTTCTTCGCGCTCGTGTCCGGCGCGTCACTATGGGTCGAGACGAGTGTCCATGGTCCGATCGTAGCGGCGCTGCCGCCGCAGGCGCAGGAACTCCGGGGATGGATGACAGTGTCAGGGCGCGATTCGAGAATCGTGTTGGAATCCGGATGGTCCATTGATGAGAACGGAGGTGTGGTGTCGCCGTATTTCAAGACGGACATCGGGCTGTTATGGGCGCTGGAAAGCGGTCGCGAAGTTATCGGCGCATCGCCCAGCGAAGGATTTTCATCGTTTAGCTTTGTCAACCTGGGGAACGGAATCGCTTTCGGGCGCACGCTGGACACCTGGAAACCGGCGGAGTTCCGCAGGCAACTCGATATCTACAATGTCGGCGCGCTCATCCTCTGGTCCGCGGATGCCAAGCAGTACCTATCTCAGGTTCCCGGTGTCGTCGCACTTCAGGAAAGCGATCCCTACGCGCTCTATGGCGTGGCCGGCGATCACAGCTTCTTGATGACTGGTAAAGCCGCCTCCGTCAGCGCGAGTCAGGATTGTATTCAGATCAAAGACGCTGAGCCTGGGCGCCTGATTCTGAAATACCACTACTTTAAAACCATGCGCGTCTCGCCCGCCATGCGGATGGAACCGGCGCCGGTCGGGAACGGCGACCCGAATCCATTCATCCAGATCGACAACGAGGCAAAGCGCGATATCACCGTTTACAATGCCGGCTTCAGCGGATGGGCCCGCCCGTCGGCGGGGTGTGACAACTGACGCAGCGGTATCGCGACCCCTGTGTGTGGCGAATTACTGATTTTCCCAGAATCAGCAATTCGCCACACACAGCATTCAAGTTTCGCTCAAATTGCCGATCCCGGCGGGCGAAGAGCGCGATGCCGCGACCCCGAACGAACTTGCCCTCACCCGATTCGTCCCGATGCGGATGAAGCGGCGCGGCGTCGAGATGCGGCTGATCATTGATGGTGGCGCCGGACCGGCAGCCCGGGTCGATCTGCCGCTGCTCAAGGCAACCACCCGTGCGTATCGATGGTCCGACGATCTGGTGTCGGGCCGCGTGCGGTCGATCGGCGAGATCGCCAAGCGAGAACGGCTGACCGGCCGTTACGTCTGTCCAACCTGGGGGCAAGGAGCTTCCGCTCCAGCCGACGTCCGAGCCGGAGAACGACAACTCGAAACCGTAGTCAGTGCTTACATCGGTAGCATGCCATTTCTCTGTTTGGGTGTGGAAGACGATCCTGGTCCAGACAGTCTGAGGGGATTTATCGAACGCAATGCGATCGGGCTACTGAGCAACTACCATCGAAGCCAGCTCGATCCTCCTTCAAGCAGCTGGCTCGGCCGATCGAGTTCTCGAGAGCGCGTCCGAGCTTCGGGCTTGTGGAACAGCAATCACGTGGACGAGCAGTACGACTCCAAGTTCTTGGATGCGATGGAGCATCTGACGCAGAAAACGAATGACTAACGGAGAACGTATCATTGCCGCGCTTCGAAACAGTCCGGGCCTCGATGACGATGAACTGTCTTCGATGACCGGCATTCGCCCTCGACAGCAAGTCAATCAGATTTGTCGGAGACTGGAAGCCGGCGGTGTCGTGTTCCGGGGGAAAAGCGCTGACGGCAAGATCGTAAACGTGCTTGTCGATGGAGCTCCGCATACAGGCGAGCGAGCTTCGGTCAAAGCGCCCCGAGCCATCGAGCCGTCTCGACTTGCCCCGGTTCCTTCTTCATCGGCGCCGGCCTATGTGATCGCTAATCCACACCAGACTCTCTTCGTCATCTGTTGTTCGGGATCGAAGAATTCCGGCTCGATCATCTCTTATAACGCTTCCATTCTCGGTTCCTTGACGGAAGCAACGGCAAATCAATTGCGCGAGGCCAGATCTGCGATTGCATCTCGCGCGAAATTCGATGAGAGCACGCGGATGCCAGCCTGGCGGCGCTACGGCGGCGGATTTTATGGAGCCGCAGCGTCATCGATCAGCCAGGCCATCGATGAAAATCTGCATATTACAATCGTTAGCGGCGGGTATGGGCTGTTGTTAACGGATGAACCCATTGGAATGTACGAGAAAGTTTTCCGATGCGCCGATTGGCCAGGCGGATTGCTTGAACGCGCTTTCGCGGAGTATGTGCAGTACCATGGCCTAACTTCTCTGAGGGGCATTCGCCGCTGCCTCCACAGACTATTCCAAGCTTCTGAGAGGAGTCTCATGGAATGAATCTGGTGTCAGAGATGCGTGGTTGTTTTCACCTGAGCGAGTACCGGGAGCAATGGTCAAGAGCCCGAGAGCTCAGGGTGAGGCCTTCGCTGCTTTGATAAAAAGAGAGCTCACAGCCGATTGGCGCAGTTCAGACGGGTTGAAGATTGATGCAATTGAGCTGCATTGACTAGTGTTTCGCGCACACGATGGCATGTTGGCTCGCTGCATCAGAGAACTTGATCTTTTGCCGAGGCCCTCTGGATTCGAACTTGGGGAATACACATGGCGGTTTGAACGGGACAGGAAACTACACCGGCGGTTCTCGCTGGCCTGCCCCCCGATGCCCGTCAGATCATAAGTAGAGTCGGTCGTTGTTTTGACGTGCCCCGCGACCAGCGAAGTCCGCTCACTGGCCGTGCAATGCGGAAGCGATCGCGTCGTACGCGGCGTAAATTTCCGATTCCTTGTTGGGGTCCCAGAAGCCGTCGTTAGCGCTGGTCTTCACAATCACGACGTTCTCGAGTGGATTCACATATATGAACTGAAAGAATACTCCTTCGGCCGAGTATGCATGAGCATCACCTCCCGGAAACGTCCACCACTGGAATTGATAGCCGAGCGGACTGCCAGGTATGAGCTTACCGGGCTGCACCTGCGGCGAGCCTGGCGTCGTGGCTTCATCGACCCATTTCGCCGGCACGATCTGATTTCCGTTCGACTTACCGTGGTTCAGAAAGAGCAGTCCGAAACGCCCGTAGTCGCGCAGCGTGGCCTGTATGCAGCAGAAGGTCGCTTCCGTTCCAGTGCCGTCGGTGAGCCACGACGCATTGTGCTCCATTCCAAGTGGCTGCCATATTTTTCGCGACAGATAGTCGGCGGGATGCTCGCCTGTAGCGCGGCTCACAAGCCATCCGAGCACCTGGGTGTCGATGCTCCGATAGTAGAAGCGGCTGCCGGGCTCTTCCTCGCGTGGGAGCGATCGCGCGTAATCCTCGAGCGACAGTGCATTCTGCTCCATCGTTCGCCGCCACATGTCAGAGAGATCGTCGCGGCCGCCATAATCTTCGGAGAATTTAACGCCCGACGACATTTGCAGGATATTTCTGATCGACACGCCGTCGTAGCCTGACCCGTGTAGCTCCGGGAGGTAGTCGGTGACGGGACGATCGACGTTCGCGACCTTGCCGTCCGCGATCGCGAGGCCAACCAGAGTCGAAGTGAATGACTTGGCGACTGACATCGAAGTGAACAGGGACTTGTCGTCGGCGCCGAGATAGTACTTCTCAAAGACGATTTGCCCGTTTTTGATCACCAGCAGTCCGGTGGTGTTGGTACGTTCCATGATGTCGCTGAGCTTTCGCGTTCGGTCCTCGAATTCGTAGGTGACGTCGAGCGCGCGCTCGGCGCGCGGGATCTGGGTCACCGGCCCTCTTCGGTTGATCGCCCGATTTGGAAAGACGTTTTCCATGTGACGAAACGCGCCGATCCGAAAATCGCGATCGGTCGCGACGCTTTGCAAGAAACCAATATGGGAACCGACTTGTTGCGCTCTCGCCGGCGCGGAGCAGGTCGCCAACATCAAGGCACCGACCAGGACGCAGGTTCGAATTCTCATTCTCTTGTTCCTAAAAACGCTGTCGATTGTCCCGACCGAGCCGCAAGACCGGCAGCTGTGCCTGCTGAAAACTCTGATAAGGGTCTAACCTTTATACTTATATTTTTTGCGGGTTTCGGAATTGATGGAAGCCACAATTTATTTCCCCTTCTTCTTGCTCTCTGCCCAGCGCTTCTTCATGCCTTCTGACAAACGCCTTCTGCCCTCAGGCGTAATTCCGCCACGCCGCCGACCCGACGCTTTTGCGCTGCCTGCACGCTTCTTAGTAACAGGCGATGACGACGCTACTCCGAGCAGAGCTTCGATAGCCCGGACGATCCGATCCCTTTCTGCTTTCAGCTCTGACAAGATTTGCTGTAGGTCCAAGGTGTGCTCCTTTCGTTTAGCCGGTCGGCTTAAGTGGCCCGATTCGGAAGTGATTCCCGAAATAGTTGGCTCGATCGATAATGCCAGTGGCGGTCCAAGTTCACAACCCAGTCTTCATGAAAGCCCTACCATCTACTGTTGAATACAGGTATGCGGATCCCGGCTTTCCCAGCCCGTTGCGGGAAAATGACTCGGATTCGCAGGTGGTCCTAGCAGTATTCCTTGGTTCTTCTTCTCCGTAGCTGGCGCCGGAATAAGAGGAACAATCTCGGTTCACGACTGGACTGTGCGCGGCGACAGAGCAATGTGTCTGTCCACCTGCCGGGGAGGCGGGCGGTCATGCGAAACATATCGGACAAGGAACGCGATAAGCTCTCCGCAGAAATCGCCGGTCTTGAATCATCAGGGAATTTGATGCGGAGAGCAGTTCGCATCAGACTGCGTCATCCGCCACGCAGTCTAGCATGTTTCCCTACATTATGGAGAAGCGACGAAATCCATGCGTGCGCGCGCGATTTGCGATCATGGATGGACCCAGGTGAGCGGGCGGCGCGGACATCAGACGCTGACAGTGGTCCCACGATAGTAATGCTGCAAGATTTCTGTGTAAGTCTTGCCGTCATTTGCCATAACTGCCGCCCCGATCTGGCATAGGCCGACACCATGTCCCCAGCCGGCTCCTCTCAAGACAAAGTGGCCGGACTCCTTGTCTATGACGAATGCAGAGCTGTACAGATGCGTGCGCGATAAAGCGCGACGAATTTCAAGTTCTTTGCCGATGATGATGTGGTCGCGTTCCCCGGTGATCTTCAGCCGATATATTCGGCCGGAAGGTCCGCGAGCGAGCGCCTGCACCTCGCGAATCGGACCAAGATTCGTGCCGAGCCTGGATCTGATCAGGTCGGCGAGTTCTTCGGGCGTGTACGCGACCCGCCAGCGATAGAAATCCCGGGTCTTCTGATCGAATCCCGGGAGAACGCGTGAGAGAAGCTCGGAATCGTCCGTATTGCAGTAAGCCAGCGGGCTTGAACGTATCCATGTCTCAGGACTGTAAGAGCAGGACTGCGCCGGACCGTCGTAGATTGATTCAAGATAGGGAATATCTTCATCTTCCCAAGCGGTCGCGTAGCGCTCGGTTATTCCGCCGCAGGACTTGGAAAACCGTGCGTCGCAGATAGTGCCCTTGTAACGGAGAAACTCGCCGGCCGTCGCGCGAACTGCTTCGGCTGCAGCTGGAGAGAACGCTTTCGTGATGCCCTGATACCGCTGGCAGTGGTCGTCGGCACACACATCGAAATCCGGATGCGCTTCGCGGCCGTACCAGCGAAGGATTTCGTGAGAATTGAGACGCTGCCCTTTCCCGGAGCGAGAGGGATTTGCTTTAGGAAAACACAGCCAGCTGCGCGAAATCACCGCGTGGGCTTTCAGCAGTTCGAGCGGACAGAACGCGCTCATCTCGGATGAAATCACGCTCGTGACGTAGTCTTCGAGCGGAACATCATTGATCACCGTCAGCCCGGCTACTCGCTTCATGAGGCGAAAAGTCCCGCGGAATACCTGGCGCTCCTTGCGTTCCCAATGAAATCCGATTCCGATCGTGACGTCGTCCAGCGCAAACGCGCACGATGCCAGGTCCGACGGAGTGAGCGTAACTTCAGAAGTAAATCTGTAGCGCCCGGGGCTGTACGGCTTGCCGGAAGTATCCGTAAAGGTACCCGTCAATTCGACTTCGGCAGCGGATTGTCCTTCGATCAGCCCTACCGATACGTTCAACGCTCACTCTCCAGCTTGCCGGCGACTTCCTGAAACTGATCGTCAGGCAAAGTGACCTCTCGAAAAATTGCGGCGATGGCGTCACCCGTGATTCTTTCGAAATGCTGTGCCAGCGGCACAACAAATATTCCGCACAAATCAATCGATGCCGGACTGACCGTCAGTTCGCCCGTATGAAAGGCCTCTGGCCGATGTTTTCCTCGCGGAAACAGATATGTGACCCATTCCCCTCTCTCATGAAAGACCGCGATGTTGACCAGCGGTTCTGCCCGATTGCCCGTCGTTTCCGCGAGCAGATCGATGGCACGATCCATTCGATGGATCAAAGCAGATCGATCCCGCCCACGAAGCAGGAACACATTTCTTGCGTAATTCGGAACCGTGACGCCAGTCAGTCCAGCGGTGTCCTTCTCGATCGGAAACAATCCTCGCGAGCCTGCCTGAAAGTGCATGTGGTCTGGTGCGGATGCTCCGCATTCCGGGCCGTTATAGACGACGAAATATCCAAAGAGGGCTGCAGCAATGTCGAGCATATTTCCGAACTGGTTCGCGATGCGCTGCAAGCCGTGTTCCCGGTGAGCGATCGTCAGGTGATGATCCACGATTGGAAACGGATTGCAGTAGATCGTGAAGGCCTCATCGAACTGCAGACCCTCTTCCTCCGACGGCAGGTTCCCCGCACACAGGAAGCAGGGACGTTTCGCGACCGACTCCCGGTCGACCGACGCCGTTGTGCTACCCATACGATGGGGAATGTGACGGATGAAGATGTCGAACCAATCGATCCGTACCGGCCGTGTCTTCGCGCGCGCAAGGCCTTCAACGCCTTTCGCGAGCAGCGGCCATGCCCGCGCCTGCCGTTTGAACAGTTCTTCTATTTCGTGGATCATCGCCGCATTCGAGCCTGAATCTCGACAGTTCGGAGCCAGTCCTTGTACAGATCGTATCGATTCGCAACCTCGAGAGGCAGCGCGCTATCGCTATTGCCTTCCCAACGGCGGCAAAGATAGACGGACTCATAGATCCGGGCGATCTCGTAGTCACGGCTGATGCGCAACGCTACGGCATAATCCTCGCCATAGCTGACATTGGGAAATCCTGTACGGCGCAGAACCGCCGTATTGAATGCGCGCGGCGCGCCGAGACCATTGACACGGAGTGCATTGTTTCTTCCGTTCTCGCGACTCCACTCGCGATGGTCGATTAGACCGGGCGGAATCTCTTTCAAGGAAAAATCGACCATCGTGTAGGAGCCTATGACCATCGCATACGGTCCTGCTTCAAGTTCTGCAACAATCCGGCGAAGGACGCCGTCATTGATGTACAGGTCGTCAGAATCGAGTTGGATGGCGTATTGTCCGCAGTCCTTGGAGTAGATCGCCTCGTTCCAGCACCCACCGATTCCAAGGTCCCGGCGTTCGGGAACGATGTGCTTAAAACGCGAATCGCTAATACCGCGCAGGATTTCTGTCGTCCGATCCGTCGAATGGTTATCGACGACGATCACATTGAATTCGAAATCGGCGCTCTGGACGAGGGCGCTTTGAACGGTGTCGAGAATTGTCCGCTCGCGATTCCGAACCGGGATCACGACGCTGGCTTTTACGGGAATTTTTTCAGCGAATGGAACCTCGTCGAACTGCGACTGCAGACACGCGCCGATTCGTTTGAGATGCGCCGTCGCGATGCGCTCCATTTCGATTTGGTAATCGCGATTGCGCGGATCCACATAATCGAATTGCTTTTGACCCGTCGGCCGCGCATCAATCATCGACGCGCTGTACAACGGTTCGGGAATCCGCACGACGGCGTGTTTTTCCGAAATCCTTAACCGCAGATCGTATAGTCCTCCCCATTTCCAGGTGCTGTCGATTCCTGACTGACGCGCAGCCTGAACCGACACTCCGACTACCGGGCCGAAGTCGAAACTGTCGCGGATGCTCCCGCTTTGATAGTCGATACGAGGATGGCCTGCTGCGTCGGCATAGACCCAGCCGCCGCCGGTTTCACGCATGACCTGCGCCATTCGATCGAACATGCGCGGTCCGGGTTCGATGTTTACACGCGGATCACCGAGAAAGAGGACATCGGAATCGGCAGCGTCGAGGAGTCGTTGAATACTTGCGGACGAGTAGTCCTTTGGATAGACGATGTTCACTGAAAGGTAGTTCTATACTATCGGTTGTGGCTTTGAGACGGGCCTACCACCAAGGGTAGTTTCGTTCCGTCAAAAATTATTTCAGCACGAAGCTGGCGTCGCCCGGTTGCGAGCAGGGCACGCGAGTACCGGGTATCCTGACAGTTGTCCATACCGTGAGGGTAGCACGGCAAATACATCGGTATCAGGCTGAAAAGTTCATCCCCAAAACCCGACCTGAAATCCAAAACTGAACCAGTGCCGTCGTCTTAGCTACTAACTGTAAGGCGTCGCGTCATCGCCTGCGGCCGCACGACAATGACGCCAGCCATCCGATTTGCCTTGAGAAACTCGCTCAATTCTTGTTCGACGACAAAGCCCCGGCTGCGCGACGCATGACGCATGAGGACTCTTTTACCATCGCGCGCGATGATTCCAGCATGAAACACATCGAGATGCTTGCGTGTGGACACAAAAAAAATCAGGTCACCGCTTTGCAAATGCGGTTCGAGCCGTGGCACTGACCGCTTCGGTACACATTTCAGGCGAGTCCGCTGTGGATCGAGTCCGGGTACAACATTCAGAACGCGTTCCATCCTGAGTATCGGGACAGCCGGCATTGAAAACGGCCTGATTATCCCTTCGCGTAGATTGTTGCGAATCCAGAGCGTCATATAGTGATTCCGCCGTTCCCATTGAATGCGGCCTCGTTCATACCGAATCTTTCGCAGCCACTTGGTGAAGTCATCAACGTTGGAAGCGCGGGCGAGCGCCAAAATTGTTTCGATGTACGTGACACAGTCGAATCCATCGAGGGAAGCCGTGAACACCTCGGCTGTGCCGGCCGATCCAATCAGCGGATTTGGTTTGTAGGAATGTCCAAGGAAGTGGCGGGAAAGAAAGTCAATTCGGCTACCGGCGGAACGATCATGCTTCGTTTCCGATAGAAGCTGCTCCACGCGCCGCCGGCTGAGACCTCGTGGTTGCGTGTGCTTCATCAGAATTTCACTCTACCACGCGCTTTCGACCTGTTCAGGCGTGGCCCATTTCTGCCTGATCCGGATCGAGACCTACGACTCGGGGCCTGGCGGCTCAAGCAGCAGGGCGAATCCATCGGCGTCATGAAAATCCGGTTGGTCGGCCGGATGGCGAAGCGCCCAGTACGAAAGCCCATCGCTCGCCTCGATGACCGCCGAGAGCCCGATACGCAGCGAAGCACGCGGATGGATGGCAGACAGAGCATCGAGCCGGACAAGGGTGTCCAGCTCAAGCCGGCTGCCAGTAGAGTGCACGGCAATGTGCGGGCGCATCATTTCGTTCGCAACAGGACTGCCGTTGCGATAGCCGCTAAAGGCGTAGACGGCCCACTCCCCCGACGGCGCGAAGTTGAACTCGTGGTACGCCGGGTGCCCTGGCACCGCGATGAAGGCCTCGAAGCAGGTGTGGCGCCAGAGCTGTGTAGCGAAGCGCGACACGCCCGGCGAAGAGACCCGGATTCGGGGAATATCTCCGTCGAGGCGGAAGGTCATCTGGAGTTCAGCGCTGGCCGAGCGGCGTACGAGCACCCCAATGGAGCGCACCGTCTCAGGGCGTGTCGACGGGTGGCACTTTAGGTCCATCCGGTGTTCGACAGTCATGACAGGCTCGGTGGCCGCAGCGAGATCGCTCTCCGATCGGAATATCGAGTCAATCGTGTTCGTGTGCGGAAAGTGTGGCGTCCGATGATACGGCAGCAGCAGACAACTTTTCCAGCTCGGTTTCGGAAGTTGGGCTACGCTTCTCGGTCATAGACCTCGCGCGGAACACAGCGCACAGGTTCAGGTTGCCTGAATCTGCGCCATTGGCCCGCTAACGTCAAACATCCTCTCCGGTTGTGCCTACCAAAAACTCCGCCCGACGGCTGCCGCGCGCAAACCAGGTTTTGATAAGCGACAAGGAGCTACCGGGCGAGAATTTGTCGTCCTGCCCGAAAGGCGCGATGGGCGCGAGCGAGCTTAGGAAGCGTTCTTCTTCTTTTCTGCCCAGCGCTTCTTCATCGCTTCAGAGAGCTTCTTCCGGCCAGCAGCAGTGAGCCCGCCACGTCGCTTGGGCGCAGAGGCCTTACCAGTAGTCTTCCCTATACGCCG
>CABEBV010000209.1_pt1 | contig 10546 bp, 6 predicted proteins | sample 3132751 | NCBI WGS metagenome assembly CABEBV01 (sample SAMEA5534347, study PRJEB31848) | metagenome | biome: tundra; feature: field; material: soil | place: USA | collected 2013-05 | depth 0.45 m | reverse complement strand
TGTGTACTTCATTATTCAGATGCCTCTCTAATCGTTTACTCTCTTACCGGACGGCATACATCAGTATGTACCGTGAGCGAGTTAAATTGAGTTACATGAGGAACAAAAGATCGTGGGACTTCGCACGGTCATCGCGAACTGATCCGCCAGTCGCCGCCGCCCAGCAGCTCGAGCATCTTGTGATGGTAGCGGGACAACCTCTGGCGGTCGCCCACGCTCACCACGTTTATCTTGGCCGATGCGAGACAGTCGTAGAGGAACTCTTCGTTGCCCGCGTCCAGCGCGCTGGTAGCTTCATCCAGAAATGCGTACTCGGGGCGATTGAATAGCAGCCGCGCAAAGGCGATTTGCTGCTGTTCGCCGAGCGAGAGAAGATCTTCCCATTTGACCTCCGCGTCGAAGCCGCCAAGCCGCTCGGGCAAATCTTTGAGGTTGACGATCTTGAGAATCGCGATGAGGTCATCGTCGCTCACTTCGCCCGCGTGCGGATAGCAGAGCTGGTCGCGCAGCGGGCCGAGAATCATGTAAGGCCGCTGCGGCAGAAACATCATAGCGGAGAGCGGAGGCCGAATGATGCGTCCGCTACCCGAGCGCCACAGTCCCGCCACCGCCCGCAGCATCGAGGTCTTGCCAACCCCGCTTTCACCGACAATCAACAGACCCTCACCGGCGGCGACTTCGAATGACATCGCGCGCGCCAGGGTCTTGCGGTTGTCCGGAGTGTTGAGCGTAAGCCGCTCGACCGCGAAGCGCGGTGCCTCGACGGTTTCGATTTGCGTCTCGATATCCGGATGGATCGCCTTGGCAGAGACGACCTCCGCCGTCGCTTGCGCAAGCTCCCCCTTTTCGGCCACCTCAAGGTATCCGCCGAGCCGCTCGACCACTGCCGCAAAATTACTCAACGAATTGAATTGATCGATAATTATCGACAACGAAGTGCGCAGCGTGATGAACGCGCCACTGGCCTGGGTGATCTTGCCGAACTCAATTTTGCCGGCGAAAAAAGATGGCGCGAGAATGAAATAGGGCAGCAGCGGCAGCAGGAAGTCGTACGCATAAGTGAAGAACGCCAGGTTCCTTTGCCACGAGATAAGCAGATTGAAGTTTTTTATCGCCGCGTGCAGACGCTCCAGCAGCTCGCCTTGTTCGCGCCGTTCGCCGCCGTAAAGCGCGATCGCTTCCGCGTTATCCCGTAAGCCCACCAGCGCGTAACGAAAATCCGCCTCGCGCCGCCGCTGTGCGAAATTGATTCCGATCAGCGGCCGGCCGATAACGATGGTCAGGATCGAACCCCCGCCTACGCAAACTGCAAGCACACCTACCAGCATCGGGGATATCAGCCATAGCACGACCAGAAATGATGCTGCGGTGACCAGTCCCTGCAGAACCTGCATCACGAACCCCACCGTGAAGTTGGCGAAGGTGAGCAGATCCTCACTCACTCTCTGGTCGGGATTGTCGATCCTCGGGTCGGAGCTGATTCGGTAGAAGGCGCGATCGTGGAAGCTCTTTCCCAGGAACTGCTCGGTCAGCCATTGCCGCCAGTTAATCATCAGTCTCGCGGCCACGTATGCGTCGAGAGCGACGACCGGCGCCGCCACCAGGTTGTAGATGATTACGAGCAGTATCTTGTGAGAAAACACCGGCGCGTTTCTTTCCGCCAGCGCCGTCATCAGGTCGCGGTTTACGTAACTGAACACGACGTTGCCGGCCTTGATGGAACCGCTCAAAAGAATGGTGAGGGCTAACAATCCGTACGCAACAAATTTCTGGTCGGATACCCAATAGGGCTTGGCCAGACGCCATAGCCTGCTCCAAAACAACCGGTCGAATCTGTTCATCGTTCTCCCTCTGGGAGCTGCGCATAACTGCCCACGCCTTTCCTCGCGTCATTCTGATCGGAGCGAGCAATCCCGGCTTATATCGTCACCTCAGCATCTTCTCGGGATCCTTCTCTTAGGCCTTGTGGGAGGTCAATAGCTCCATTGGACCACCCATACGAACGATATCACCATCAAAAAGCCAAATGGCGCTTGGAAGCAACCCCATGCCGTTAGCGCGCAATCTCTATATAGGTCGCGGCCATCGTGATTTCAAGCCGGTGGTTCAAATCCACTTCTTCCGCACCAGCCATACCTTCACCATCTGAGTTAGCGCGACATACAACAACAGCGTCAGCAGCAGCAGCGGCCAGTAGTGGAGTGGAAGAGGCACCAGGCCCAGCCACGGCCCTATCGAGGAAGACGGTAGCCATACCCCGACTAACATTATTGCCGCGGAAGTCATGATCAGCTGCCAACTGGCACGGCTCTGGATGAACGGTACCTTATTGGTCCGGATGACATGGATAATCAAGGTTTGAGTTAGCAGTGACTCAACGAACCATCCCGTCTGGAACAAAGCCGCCGCATAAGTTGAGTCCGGATTGGCAAGGCTCGCGTGGGCGAAACGGGCGGCCAACTCCGGTGGCGGTACCAGCCCCAAATTGTTGCACTTAAAGATGAACCACATAATCAGATAGGTTGTATAGTCGAAAAACGAACTGCATGGCCCTATGAAGATAATGAATCTGGCGATCTCACTCATCGACCACGGACGGGGCCTCTCGACTTGCTCGGGATCGACCTCATCCGTTGGGATCGGCACTTGTGAGAAATCGTAGAGCAGGTTGTTGGTCAGAATCTTGATCGGCGACATCGGCAAATAGGGCAACCAGAGGCTCGCGCCGAGCACGCTGAACATGTTTCCAAAGTTCGAGCTGGCACCCATCCGGATATATTTGAGAATGTTGGCAAAGACCTTGCGCCCCTCGATTACACCTTCTTCGAGCACCAGCAGGCTCTTTTCCAGCAAGATTGCGTCCGCGGCCTCCTTGGCAATGTCCACCGCGGTATCCACCGAAATGCCCACGTCAGCGACACGCAGGGCGGGCGCATCGTTGATGCCATCGCCCACAAACCCGACCACCCGTCCGATGCTCTGCAGCGCTCTTATGATCCGTCGCTTATCGAAGGGCGAGAGGCGGACAAACAAGATGGTTCTTTCCGCCGCCGTTGCCAACTCAGCATCGTTCATGTTCTCAATCGCTGCGCCCGTCAGCACGTGGTCAATAAGGAGCCCGACTTCACCGCAAATCTTCCGTGATACTAGTTCATTGTCACCGGTTAGGACTTTGATCGTGACGCCGTGCTTCTTCAGGGCCGCGATCGCCTGGGCCGCGGTATCTTTGGGCGGATCGAGGAATGCGATGTACCCTTTCAGGATCATCTTTTCCTCGTCCTCTTTGCTATAGACGGGCTTGGGCTCACAATCGCGATAGGCGATAGCCAGTACGCGGAAGCCGTCAGCCGATAGCTTGTCGTATTCCTCCTTGAGATCTCCCAGAATGACTGGATCCATGGGGTAGGTCTCACCCTCGAGCTCGAACTGCGTGCAGCGGCTGAAGACCGACTCTGGCGCTCCTTTGCAGATCAAACGATTAGCTCCAACTGGATTGGCCACCACCACGGACATCATCTTACGGCTGAAGTCGAAAGGGATCTCATCAACTTTGGAATACTCCGCAATCCGCAGGTCCTCATGAAGCTCGCCGTGCTGGAGGACCGCGCGGTCGAGAACGTTCTTCAGACCAGTCTGGAAATGGCTGTTCAGGAACGCCAGCTCCAGGACACCTTCGTCTTCCTGCCGGACAACGTCGCAATGTTGCTCGAGTATGACGTGGTCCATTGTGAGCGTGCCGGTCTTGTCGGTGCACAGCACATCCATCGCGCCCAGGTTCTGGATCGAGTTGAGCCTCTTGACGATCACCTTTTTGCGCGACATCAGCATCGCGCCTCTGGACAGACAGACGCTGACGATCATCGGAAGCATTTCGGGGGTGAGGCCGACCGCGACGGCAAGCGCGAACAGAAAAGCTTCGCCCCATCGATGCTTGCTGAGGCCGTTGATCAGGAAGACCAGCGGTACCATCACCGCCATGAAGCGGATCATCAACCAGGTGAAACCTGAAATACCCCGATCGAAGCTGGTCGGCGGCGGCGCCTGCGTGATCGCGCTGGCCATGGTGCCCAGGTAGGTCTTCAGGCCGGTCTCTATGACTACCGCGGTAGCCGTACCGCTCTCGACGCTGGTGCCCAGGAAACACACGTTCTTGAGCTCGAGCGGCGACTTTTTATCGGATGGCTCCGGAAGATCGAACTTTTCAACCGGAAACGATTCGCCGGTCAAGCTGGCTTGAATGAGAAAGAGGTCCTTGCACGACAGGACGCGGATGTCAGCCGGAATCATGTCACCCGCGGAAAGCTTTATAACATCACCGGGAACCAGCTCCGCGAGTGGAATCTCTCTCGCGCTGCCCTCCCGCACCACGGTTGCGGTGACGCGAATCATCGCCTTGAGCTTTGCGGCGGCCGCGTCCGCGCGCGCTTCCTGAATGAATCGCAGGGAAACCCCTAGCACCACCATAACAACCATCAAGCCGCCGCCGACCAGGTCGGACGCGGCCTCGGCTGTTGCGAAAGAGATCACTGCGAGAACTACCAGCAGGATCACCAAGGGATTCAGACAAGCTCTTAACAGCAGCGTTAGCCGCGTGAACCTATGCTCACGAGCTACAACGTTCGGACCGAACACTTCGATCCGGTGCGTAGCCTCCTCTTCCGACAGCCCGTCCGGGCCGCTCTGAAGCTCAGCAAGCGCCTGGTCCGCTGCAAGCGAGGCCGTTCTGGAAAGCTTGGGCGAAAACTCGGCCAAACCCTTGTCGCGCTTGGGGGCTGGGCTGATGTCTTTCGGCAGAACCGAGCTGGGAAAAGAGGCCATGGCTATCTCCACACAAGCCGTTGGAGTGTTACACTACAATTCCCAGTGGAGTCTTATGCCGAAGACGGACACCGGCCCACGATCACGATTGAATGTGGGGTTGCTGATGAACTGGTAATCTACTGCCGCATGGACAGTTTCCCAGATTGGGAAATCATAATAGGCTTCCAGAACTTTCTCGCTGCCGTAAGTCAGCGCGCCGTCGCCGGCAAGTATACCCAAGCCGCCTGCCTCCAGGAATTTTTGGTTCGAGCGCGAAGCGCCGCTCACGACGCCGACAAGGCCGAAGGTGTCTCCCGGCCGCTGCCACGCGTCACCTTTGACGCTCACGCCCAGTGACGCCGTCCAATTAGCATCGTTGTACGCCCACGCTTGTTCGTGGCCGTCATTCCAGCCCAGGCGCGAAAACAGGCCGACGTTCTCCGCAACTTCCTGTTCCCAGTTCAACCCAAAACCGTATTTGTAGCGGTAGGCTTGCGCCGCTGAGATGTCCGCTCCCGGACCTTTGGCCAGCAGAATGGCAGTCGCCGCATGGTTGCTGGTCATATCAGCTTCGTTGAGAAAGGGCATGAACCGAATCGCCCCCGGATGAGCGTTGACGTTGTAACGGCGCTCAAATTCCACCACCATTCCCCAAGCGCGCAAAAACGGACCGTCGGCACCAGCTGAGCCAGTGCCTCCGCCGGGGCGCCACATGAGAAACTGGTCGTCAGCTGTGAAATAATTCTGGACACGCGGCATTTGGAAGAATCCATAGCGCAAAGCCCATTTCGGCTGATTTAATTCCACGGCAATTCCAGTGGTGTATCCGATCGAATCCGCCGAGTAATCCCATGTGAGGTTGCCCGCCATCGCCCAATTCATAAACTGGGTGTGCGGGTCTTGCGCGTAGGTGTTGTGGTCGAAAACGTCCAGCGGGGTGAACCGGCCGATGGTGAAGGTCAGCCGCGAAATGTCCTGGTTGCCCGCAAGCGTGAGCGCGTCGTCGGGCACGGCCTCCTGTTCGCCGCCCAAGCCGATGGTTTGCCGAATAAACAAGCGCGCAAACATAAGGTAGGGAGTCTCGGTGCCGATTTTGTAGGCGTCACCGTTGGGAAAATCCTCGATGCCGTACGTTTTGCTCAGGCCGAAGCCCTGCCACACCAGTCCGTCCACGTGCGCCTCGGCGCCGCGCCATAACCGCACGCCGGCAAACAAGTCCAGCGTAACTGTTTCCTGTTGTTCGCCCTTGCTCTTCAGGCTGTGTGGGCCGGAGTATTTGGCTGGAAACCCCCAGTCGCCCTGCTCAATGTCGGTGTTCTGAACGTGCCAGTTCCAAATCTGGTCTGGCCCATTTGGCCGCTTCTCTGTGGCGCCTAATGTGGGTTGCGTCAGCGGAATTGCCGCCGCACCCGGCCCCGCCGTCGAAGTTGCGTCGGTGGTTGGATCGGTGCCGGCGGCGAGAGCCGCCCGGCCCCAGCCTAAGAAGCAGGTGGCCACGATTATGGCAACACTTATGTGCGGGACTGCGACGAAATGGCGGCGGATAGCTGCGGCTAGCTTCGACATCTTCCGGCCTCAGTGGCCGGGATGTCGTCGCTACAACGATAACTCGGTCAGGCTGAAAATTCTAAAGATTCATAAGTTGGGGAAAAACCTATCTGCTTCGTCGCACCCTGTCAAGAAAAAAACCCATACCCGGTAGGTGTTGCGCCTAGGAGCAAATCGATAGTTAGAGCGAGAATTAATCTCATTATGGGCGATTGCCGAAAGACTGAAAAACACTCTTTGGCGCTTTCACTGGACGATCCCGAGGCTGCCTGTGCGAATTTTGAGGCTAGGTCTGCCAGGTAAATGAATCTTGGTTAAATGGGCAACAAAGCCGGACGAACGCAATTGACAACCAAGCCGGATCGTGTCGCGCGACACGTCGAGCAGCCGAACGCGGTGCGATAGTCCGCGGCTAGGCGGCGGCCGGGGCGCGCGCGAGCTCGAACGCGCCAAGTTCGATGCCGTCGTTCGAGCGCAGCACTATCTTGGTCGAGAGCCGCTGCTCGAGCGTCTCGAGGTCCTTCGCACCGTGATCGTAGAGGTAGCGCGCGACTTCGGGATTGAGCTTGACGATCAGCATTTCGCCCGCGGCCTTGGATACCGCCTCGCGCTGAACCCCGCGCAGTACCTCCGCCGCCAGCGTCGGCACCGATTTGACGACGCGCCGCCCGTCGCATCGCGGACACGTATCGGTCAGCAATTTCTCCAGGCTCTCGCGCGTGCGCTTGCGCGTCATCTGGACGAGCCCCAGTTCGGAAATTTTGAGCGCCGAGGTTCGCGCCTTGTCGCGCTTGAGCGCCGCCGCCAGCGCATCGCTGACTTTCTTGCGATCGCCCTCGCGATCCATGTCGATGAAATCGACGATGATGATTCCGCCGATGTTGCGCAGCCTCAGTTGATTTACCACTTCCTCTACTGCTTCGAGGTTGGTCTTGAAGATGGTGTCGTCCTGGCTGCGCTTGCCGACGAAGCGGCCGGTATTCACGTCGATTGCAGTCAGCGCTTCGGCTTGATCGAAAACCAGGTAGCCGCCCGACTTGAGCCAGACCTTGCGGTCCAGCGCGCGCTCGATCTGCGGTTCTATATTAAACCGATCGAACAGCGGCGCGGCCCCGTCATGAAGCGTCACGCGCGCCCGCAGCCGCGGCATATAGTTCTGCACGAACTGTACGACCCGGCTGTAGGTCGTCGGATCGTCGCACCATAGCCGCTCCACCTCGCTGGAAAAGAGGTCGCGCACGATACGCAATGCCACGTCGAGATCGCTGTAAAGTATCGACGCGGGCGGCATGCTCTCGTTCTTGCGCAGAATCGAGCTCCACAGCTTGGTCAGAAAGCCGACGTCGCGCTGGATTTCGCGCCGGCTGACGCCCTCGCACGCGGTCCGCACGATGAAACCGCCCTGCGCCGGCCTGAGTTCTCCCACGTCAGTGCGCAGCCGCGCGCGTTCCTCAGCGCTCGCGATTCGCCGCGACACTCCGATGTGATTGCTGGCCGGCGTATAGACCAGATGGCGCCCGGGCAGCGAAATCGACGACGTCAGCCTCGCCCCCTTGGTGCCCATCGGTTCCTTGGCGATCTGAACCATTATGTCCTGGCCGCGGCGCAGCTGCTGCTCGATTGGAAGCCGCGAGCGCTGCGGCGCCTGACTCCGGCGGCCTCGGCCGCGCCGCCGTCCGCGCGACGGCCGCGCGGGCTCGCTTTCATCGCCGCTGCCGTTGGCGCCGGCTTCGTCAGCCGGGTTCATCTCCGCATCGGCAAACTCGTTGTAGGCAATCGGCTCGGTCTCGACATCTTCTTCGCCGATCACTTCCGCCACGGTGTTGAGCGCGGAGACTCCGTCGTAAAAATCCGAGACGTGCAGGAAGCCCGCCTTCTCCAGGCCGATATCCACAAACGCAGCTTGCATCCCGGGCAGCACGCGCGTGACCTTGCCCTTATAGATATTGCCCGCCAGTCCAACCTGGCGATTGCGCTCTAGGTAGAATTCGGCGAGTTGGTTATCCTCGAGCAGCGCCACCCGCACCTCCAGTGCGGACGCGTTAATTGCGATTTCTCGTTTCACAGTATGGACTCTCTATTCCGGCAAATCCGATGTGATTGCGTGTGGAAGAGCGATCGACGGGAGTTGTCGCGCGGGCGTCGCGAGCGATGAAGAAAACCCTCGCGTCCAGTGGGACATCGTTTTACCCTTTGCGTCGCCAACTTGGCCACGATCATACGAGGCACGCCCGACCTCCGCAAGCAAGCTTGATTAAACCATCAATAACGGTCTTTTAATCCCCACGTACCTTGACATGGTGTCCGGGGGCCGATACTCGTCTTGTGATGTCTGCTGCGGCCGACATGGTTGCGCCCAGTCTCCCGGGAGCGGGCCTGCTCAACAGCAAGGTTCTCGTTCTCAATCGCTCGTACCTCCCGGTTCACGTTACCTCAGTAAAACGCGCGTTTGCGCTGCTTTATCAGGGCGTTGCGAAGGCCGTCGATGAGCAGTATCACACCTTCGACTTCGACAGTTGGCGCGATTTGTCGATAGAAATTCAACATGAGCGGCTGGGCATCGTAAACGGCTTCATCCGCGTGCCGCGGGTCCTTTTGCTCACGGCGTACGAGCGCGTGCCCAAGCGCCACGTGCGATTCTCGCGCTTCAACATCTTCGCCCGCGACGGCAACACCTGCCAGTATTGCCACAAGAAATTGCCGCGCACCGAGCTCAACCTCGACCACATCATTCCGCGCTCGCGGGGCGGGACGTCCACGTGGGAGAACATCGTATGCTCGTGCCATCACTGCAATCGCCGCAAGGGTGGCCGCACGCCCGACGAAGCCGGGATGCATCTGTTCCGCAGGCCGCGACGCCCCGAGTGGACTCCGTTTTCGTCCGAGATGTTCAGCCTGCGGCGGTACCGGGAATGGATGCCGTACCTGTCGCAGGTCGATAGCGCTTACTGGAACACCGAGCTCATCCAGGATTAGCCTCCAGCTTTTCGCTTTTTTAATGCTGGCCTCCCGTGCCAACGGGTCTTTTCATCGGCCAGCCGTGCCAACGGCCAGGGGTCACCGCTGCCGTTGCGTAGTCGCGAAAAGATGCGCTGCGCAGATTTTCGCGTCTTCTCAATGCGGGTGCAGGGGCCGCGCCCGCCAACGGCGGGCGGCCTTAACACTGCGCCCCCGTCGCAACGGGCTGTGGATGCCTGTCCTGCGACACACGATATGTTGGGGGTGCTCTTGACCCTCCGAGGGTACTTTGGGATAAACTTTGGGCAGGTGGTGGTATGGTGGAGGCGGAGGGAGCATGCGTCTTAAGAGCCTTGAACTACTAGGCTTCAAATCCTTTCTCGATTCGACGACGATCGGCTTCGCGCCGGGGATGACGGCGGTGGTCGGTCCCAACGGATGCGGCAAATCGAACGTCGTCGATGCGATCCGATGGGTGCTCGGCGAGCAGGCGCCGACGCGGCTTCGCGGCAAGAGCATCGAGGACCTCATTTACGCCGGCAACGAGTCGAATCCCGCGGCCGGAATGGCCGAGGTTTCTCTCGTGCTGGAGGCCGAAGAAGGCAGCCGGCTTCCCGAGCCGTATGCTGCCCTCAGCGAAGTCGCGGTGACGCGGCGCGCGTATCGCTCCGGCGAGTCGGAATATCTGCTCAACAAAATTCCGTGCCGGTTGAAGGATATCACCGAGTTCTTCATGGCGGCGCAGATTCACAGCCGCGGCTATTCGCTGGTCGAGCAGGGCCGAATCGAGGAAATTATCCAGGCCAAGCCGCACGAGCTGCGCACTCTCGTCGAGGAAGCTGCCGGCTTGTCGCTGTTCAAGGGCCGGCGCGAGATGAGCGAGCGCAAGCTCGAGCGCGTGAAAGAAAATCTCGCGCGCGTGGACGACGTGCTCAGCGAAATCGAGCGTCAACTCAGCTTCGCACGCAGGCAAGCCAAAAAAGCCGAGACCTACAAGGTCGTCAAGGCGGAACTCGGCGAACTGGAACGTTACGCCGCGGCACGGCGCCTGATCGATCAGCGCGAAGAGCTGGCGATACAGACCGGCCGCGACGCGGAGCTGAAGAGCCGGCTCGACAGCGCCCGCGCCGGCGTTACCGCGATACGCGAGCAAGTCGATGCGGCCGCGTCGGCCGCGCAGTCGGCCCGCTCCGAGCTGGGCGGCGCTCAGCGCGAACTCGAGAATCTTCATTCCGGCGCC
>CABEBV010000176.1_pt1 | contig 11254 bp, 7 predicted proteins | sample 3132751 | NCBI WGS metagenome assembly CABEBV01 (sample SAMEA5534347, study PRJEB31848) | metagenome | biome: tundra; feature: field; material: soil | place: USA | collected 2013-05 | depth 0.45 m | reverse complement strand
CTATAGCCCATGTTATAGGTGCGGTCCTTGTCGTGGTCGCGGACGATGAGCGCGAGGCCGTGGGCGGGCTGCGAAGTTTCGATCATATCCTGAAGCGATTTGGGTAGAGCTTGTTCGACATCTTGCGCTATGAACCCGTAGCGCAGCGTGTTGTCGCCGTTGTTGTAGCGGTAGGAGACCGGGCGCAATTTTTCGATGAAATCGAGGCCGAGATCGGCATCTTCGATATCCTTTTTGAGGCGGCGGTCGGAAGTGCCCGTAATCGTCGTTACCTTCGCGTAAAGGCCGGTGATCGAGGTGTTGCCGAGGGTGACGGTGTTGGAGCTGTTGCCGGTCGCGCTGGCGCCGAGCACGATTTCGTTGCTGTCGGTCGCGGCGAGGGCCTGCGCGCCGCTGCCGAGGAACACGTTGTTGGTGCCGGTGGTGATGCTTTGGCCCGCACCATAGCCGAGCGCCGTGTTGTCGCTGCCGGTGGTGTCGGCGTAGAGCGCGTAGGGGCCGATGGCGATGTTGTCCGAGGTGTTCCCTTGGATCGAGGAAAGCGCGGCGTAGCCGACGGCGATGTTGACGGCGCCGGTCAGCGGCGTGCCGGAGGCGCTCTGCATCGCCTGGGTGCCGATGGCGATGTTGTAGCTGCCGGTCGTGATGTACTGACCCGCCTGATAGCCGAGCGCCACGTTGTTATGGGCGGGGGCCGTAAGCGCGTACAGCGAGGAATCGCCGACCGCCGTGTTGTAGTTGTAGGTGCTGTGGTAGAGCGCATTGTAGCCGATGGCGGTGTTGTTGGTGCCGGTCTGGTTGGTGTAGAGGGCGCCCTCGCCGAAAGCAGAGTTGGGAGCGCCGGTGGTGTTGCCCTGGAGCGCCTGACCGCCGACCGCCGTGTTGTAACTGCCGGTGGTGTTGTAATACATGGCATAAGCCCCGGTCGCCGTGTTGTACTGCCCGACGCCCTGTTCACCATAGAGCGCATACTGCCCGACCCCCGTATTGAAGCTGCCGGTCAGTGCTGTACCGGCGCCGGCCACCGCCTGCATCCCGACGGCCACGTTCTGGCTGCCGCTGGTGAGGCCATTAAGCGCGTAAAGACCGACTGCAGTATTGTCAGGACCGGTGGCCTGCCACATCGCACTGTTGCCGACCGCCGTGTTCTGCTGCCCCGAGCTCGTTTGCCCAGCCAGAGCGCCGGGGCCGACGGCGATGCTGCTCGTGTCCGCGCCGCCGTCCGGATAGGCCAGGACCGTCGTGCTGTTGATCTGGTAAGCGCCGTCGACGCTGACATTGCCGTACGCAAAAATATTTCCCGATCGGGTATCGAACACGATGGGATAGGGGACGGGATCGCCGCAACAATTCGATCTGAAACCTATGCCCCACCAGGATTCGATAGCGGCATCGACCGTATTGAAGGTGGCACCGTCGCCATTGCCATTATGCAATAGAAGATTCCCATAGGCAGCCACGGTAAGGGTGCCATTTACGGTGAGGCCGCTCCCGGAGGCATTGCCATTGCCAATAGTCGTAGGGCCGTAGATGGTGGTTGCGCCGACGTCAGGCTCGATATAAAGGGCGTTGCAGCAGGCGCCCGCATACGTTGTCCGCGTGGCCCATGAGTTGTCAATGTAGGTCTGGATCGAATGGGTATTGTCACCATTATGCTGGTCGATAACCAGTCCATCAATATTGTTATTCGTCGTCGATATATCCAGCGTACCACGCGGCACCGTCGTCGCGATGCCGAGGCGGTGGTTGGTGGCGTCATAGAAGAAGTTTGGGTTATCCTGGGAGATGACGCCGCCTGCCCCTGCGAACACCACCGAGCCCTGAGTAAGGTTGGTCAAGCTAAGACCACCTAAAGAAAGGCTGCCGGCGGAATAAATATTCCGCCACCGCAGGGCGGCGGAGCCGAGATCATAGGTGTTGTCCGCGTCCGGGCCGACGCTGCCGGCCACCTGAAGCGGGAAGGTGGAGGGGTTTGTCGTCCTGATGCCGACGTTGCCGCCACTGAGTATTCTCATGCGTTCAGTTAAAGCAGCGTCTCCCGTCGCATTGCGAGTATAAAACGCGAGGTCCCCAATGCTGTTGCCCCCTCCATTTGTAACATAGCCTTTAATGCCAGAAAAATAGCCTTGTCCTTGAACTTCTCCGAAAAGAACAGCTCCGCCACTTCCAGCACCCTCATTGCTATCTTGTACCAGTATGGTACCAGGCCCTGAAGCAGGAGCTCCTGTACCAGCGCCAGCGCCATACACATGTAACTCACTAGCTGGCGCTGTCGTGCCGATGCCGACGTTGCCTTGAGTGAAATCATAGCTGCTTGCTCCAAATGCCATCCCCTCAAAAGTATTGACCGCATCGTTGTAGCTTTGGATATAAACCCCGCTACTCATTGGCGTGCTTGCGCAGCAGGCAAAATTTTGATTGGTTCCTGAACGTACTTGTAAGGCGTCGGCCGGGGCCGTGGTCCCGATGCCGACGTTGCCGCCGTTGGGATTAAGTAAAAGTGGGGCCGAGGAAGTATTGGTATTAAGCGTTCCCTGTATCCAAAAACCCCAAGGAGCAGCACCCGACCACCCAAAATCTAGGTTTTCGGTGCCGGCGGTGGCAAGCCTCAAATTACCAGCGGTTTGGGCACCTCCGCCAATGGCTATAGGATAACCAGTATTCCCTCCTTCAACATCAAGTCTAAGTCCGGGACTCGTTATCCCGATGCCGACGTTGCCGGCGTTCGTGATATCAAATAAAGTGGCGGTGTTTGCCTGATTATTGACTTGCATGCCGGCCGTGCCCGTATTGAATATCAGCTCGGTACGCACCATCAGGTCGTAGGTCATGAGAAATCGGGTCGCGCCAGAAGTGAGCAATCGGTCTACGTCTTGAGGGCGGCCATCGAGTACAACGAATGGCTCAGCATTTCCATCCGGAGCTGCGGGATCCATGCAGTCACCCACTACCTCCCGCCACGCTGGAAAGGCCGTTTTAGGGCCTATGACCAACAGGTGCTGACCCGGCTGCTGGGTCAGCAGATGTAGCGCAAAGGTAACCGTCGTCTTGCCAGCGCCAGGCACGGAGAAGTTAGCGCCGTGCGGCATCGACACAAGACGCTCCAAGTCCCGCAGTTGGAAGGGTTTCAATGTACGCCGAGTGAATCCCTTCTGTTCCAGTTGCTGCCGTAACTGGTCGCGCGTCAGGCGCAGCGTCAGGGTGTTCCGGGCGGCCCGTGTCCTGCGGACCTCCTCAGAAAACTGCTGAACTCGGGCAGCGGCCTCGCCCTCCGGGATAAATCGAAATCCAAGCGACTGTTGCTGCGCACGGCTCCCAAAGTCGCGCAGGATGCCCAAAACCTTCGGCCACGAAAGGTCGATGGTCGTGTCCGTCAGAGTCGAATGGGCTTCATCGGAGATCGCACGTGATCGCAGCCGATCCCATACCGAGCTGGTTGAATCGCCCCGACGCTCGAAGCGCCCGGTCAGACGAAGAGGATCATACGTGATGATGATTTGAAGCGGTGCATTGGTCACGTGCGCCACTTCCTAAGACTTGGTCGATGATGGTGCTTCCGACGGCGCGGCCGTTGCGGATTTGCGCAGATGATCGAGCGTTTCTCGGAGTTCAGCAACACGCTTGCCAATTTGCTCAAGCTGACGCTCCATAGCCCCGTAGCTCGACGCATCGGCACGGCCCAGATCAACCTCGCTCAACCGCGCGTTCGCAGTGATGATCGCTTTGAGCGCTGCCCCGCTCGATTTCTTGCCACGTTCTTGTTCAATGACGCCGCGTGAGACCTCGATGAGGACCTCGATTGCCTCATCCTTCTTTGCCGGGTCACGCAAAGCATCGATCACGGGCTGATACGAGGTGGTGGTCTCGTCGGTGTCCACATCCACACTGAAAGTACCGTCATCTTCCGCAGCATCACCGCTTAGCGGGATGCCTAACTCGCTGGCAACACGATCCAGCACTTCAGCTGCATTTTTCCCGTAGACTATGTTGAAAGCGTAGAGACGCTCGTTGAGCTGTTCACGATTGTCGAACAAGTTCCACGCGATGACCCGGCTTGCATCAGCGAGCGCCTCTTCCTTCCCTTGAACCAGGCTTGGGAGGTCTTTAAAAAACTGCTCAGATTCGCGCACTCGCGTATAGTCACCCTCTGCATTCGCCCAATCTTTGAGGTACACGGTGGCTTCCCCAAGAGCGGCTAAGGAGTTTCGAATTTCAGTTTGCTTCCGGTTCAGCCGCTCGGCAACCTGGGCTGGTGTGCGTCCGAGATCGAGGAGCTTTTGGATGAGTAAACAATCGCCGATCCAGTCATAATCAAGTTTGGTCTCGGGCTTAGCCTGCAGTCGCGCCTCGATATCGACGATCTCCTCCGGCGTAACATCCGCAGGTAGCACCAGACAGTCAACGTGAGTGAATTCGGCATTCGCGGTACTATCTTCTTCAAGGAGCTCGCGCATTGCCGCGAGGCGGCGGTTGCCGTTGACGACGACACCGCGTTGCGTAATCAGGATCGGCTCTCGCTGCTTTTCTGTCTTTAGTACCTCAATTACAGGGACGACAGATTCTGCACGTCCCTTCCGCGCGAGCTGGACCAATATCTCATGCTGCAGCTGCTGGATACTTTCGTTCTCTTGTCCGACCAGAAAGAAGTCAGCGGATTTTCCTTCGCGAATGATATAGCTGTGTTGGTCAATATAGGTCCGGAAATTTTCCGTGCGGTAAATAAGGAGATCGCTGGCAATCCGGACAAGCTTCAACTGAGTTTTTTGATTCCGAAAGTCGTAGAAGTCGCGTGTATCCGAACTAGCCTGTACCGAAGCGACGATCTTTGCTTCGCGCGCCGCCTGGCTTTCAATACGCACTTGATAGCTCACGAGCCCCCCACCCTACTCAAAAGCAACAAGAAAAATCGGAACGGTGATGATCCGACTGAAGAGCTTGAGCTCACTGCTGACACGGTCCGCATGCGCGATATTACTCCCGAGTGCCTGCGCGCCGCTCTTGGTCGGAAGCGCGAGCGCGGCGGCCTCGATTCGTTTGGCAGTGTAGAGATATTGTAACTTCAGCAGGTCGTAGGGCGCGCGGCTCATATTTCCGGTCTGCAAATGCACTGCAAGATCATCTCGGAATGCGAAGACAGTAAGGTCATAGTCAGGGTCAATCTTGACATTGATTGCCCAACCTTCTTTCTCGAATTCTTTCCGCACGTGCTCGCGAATATCGTGCGTAATTCCAGGGCGGAGGCGGATGGCCGGAGCCTCGAAGATATCGGTTAGCCAATCGCGTAAGTCCCGCTCTACCCATTCGGCGTCTCCGTTGTTATGGCTATACGCCCAAGCAAGTTTCATTGAGTATCTCGCGGCGGAGGTTCATATATAGGCCGATTCATGGGACGCAATCTGAGCGAGCCGCTTTGGAGCGACGCGATACGCTCCTGGGCGATGCCAATGTATCTTTTATAAACGTCACAGCCATACGCGTGACGATCATGCTTCAGCGCAGCGATGGCGCTAGAACCGACGCCAAGATACGGATCCAAGACCGCATCGCCCTTGTCGGTTAGGGCAAGCACGAGGCGTTCTACCAGGCCGACCGGGAACTGACACGGGTGCTCCGTTTTCTCCACATGATTTGCTTTCACATTCGGAATCTCCCAAACATCGGTCGGGTTCTTACCGAGTGGATTGCCGGAGATTTCCCCCCGCCGTGGCCCCTTGAAATACTTCTTCTCAGGGTATTTGGACGGAATGCGAACCGGGTCCAGGTTGAACGTATAGTCGTCAGTTTTGGTGAACCACAGAATGGTCTCGTACCGGCCAGAAAAGCGATTCTGGCAGTGCAAACCATGCCCGTATGTCCAAATGATGCGGTTGCGCAGCTTCAGCCCCTCCTCTTTGAAGAGTGGGTAGAGGATGATATCCAAGGGTTCAATCTCACCATTTTCCACGAAGTTGCCGACTTGCCAGCAAATCGAACCTTCCGGGTGAAGCAACCGGACGGCCTCTTTTATTATAACCTTCTGCTGGGCGAGATAGTCGTCTTTTGAGCGCCGCTGCTCATATTCTTTGCCAAGGTTGTACGGCGGAGAAGTGACTATGAGCTTCATGCTTCCCGATGGCAGGCCTCGCATGAAGGGCAAGTTGTCGCAGCATTCAATGACAGCCTCTGCGCGCCGCGATATCCGCACTCTGCTGCTCGGCAGCTTCAGGCTGGACTGGGCCGCGCTCACGCGACCGCGCCTCGCCGCGTCGAGGCTGAGCCTTGTAGCGGCAACTCTGATTGCAATGTCTCATTCTTGTGTCGCGATACGAGCTCTTTTACGGCCCGCCTCACCATCCACGCAACAGAAACGCCGCTCTCACGCGACAGCACACAAATATCAGCGTAAGCCTGCTTATCGAAGCTGACGCATAGTCGGTTTGGCAATTGTTTTCCGCGTGGTCTGGGCATGATTTTCACCGATGTATTCTTCATCACTTTACATCGTTCGAGGCGGAAGGCAAGAAGTATCCTCCTCTTCTGTCCTCAGGCCGCCGACGTGCCCGGCTGCCCTCTCCCGCAGCCTCTGCCGCTTTTTCCCCGCTCAAGAGAGAAAGAATGGTGCGGGCGGAGGGAGTCGAACCCTCACGAGCCGTTAAGCTCAACGGATTTTCATACCGTCTACGGCTTTCGCCGCCCGGACGCGGCGTTTTGAAGCGCACGCGTCAGGTTTGCGGTCTGGACTATCCCTTCACCGTCCCCCGGACGATCCGGGGCTTAGGTGCTGCCCGTCTAGTCTCTACACCTTCCCGGCTGGAATGTTCCTGCCGGGCTTGGCTCGGGATTGCCATTTCAGGTTTCCCCGAATTTGGGCAGTTCTGCATCGCCGGTTTCCCAGGCGAGCACTCAAGTTTCCTTAAGTCCGTAGCGTCTGCCATTCCGCCACGCCCGCATGGCTGATCATGTATAGCTTTTATCATCGGGCAGCGAAATGTCAGCGTTGGTTTTGATTCAAGTCTTCGGCGGGTTTTCCTTCTTTTTGGGCTTTGGCCTCATGATGTTGATGGCGGCGGCATCGAGGTTGGTCTTGATATGTGACGCGTAATACTTCTCGATCATCTCGACGCTGGTGCGGCAGTTTTTGGCGATCTGGTAGATGTCGGCGCCTTCCATCAGGCGCAGACATATATATGTGTGCCGGAGGCTGTAGGCCGTTCGGGGCCGGCCCTCACGATCGACCCTGAGATTTTCCTCGTCGAGGATTGTCTTGAACATCTCGCGCTGCCACTTCGGAAAAATCAGGTCTGTCGGTTCCGGAAGGCGCAATTCTTCGGAGCCGTTCGTGGTTGATTTTGCTCCGTTGTCGTTCTTGGCTGCGTGGTCCGCGCGCGTCGGACGGAGTCTGGCCTTCAATCTCTCAAAGGGGAGGACAGCGCCGGGCATGCTCTTGCAGTAGCCGACACCGCGTTTGCCGCGCACCTCAATCTCAAGGATAGTGTGACCGCTGGCCTCGTCTTCGACAATCGTCACGTCCCGGAATTGAAGCCGCCACGCTTCATCCGGCGAAGTCGTGAAGTTGTTCTGATTCCCATTTGAAGCGCGCCATCTTCGGCTCGTGCGCGCGCTTTCGTGTCGCTTCGTCCCCAAAAATATCGCACCGCGCCTGCTGGTGCGGCGGTTTTTCCCACCGAGGTAACTGGAAGCTCGTGGAAAATCTCCCGCCGTACGAGATTCGCAGCTATGCGGTCCAATCCGGCAAGGTCTATTGGTACTACGACCCTGACGTCTGTTCATGCGTGTATGAAGGACACCAAAACGAATTCGACCGCTACCAGATGGCGGTGAGGCAGCAAAATGACACTGCACAGTATGCCGCCGAATCGGGAGACCAGGAAGTTGCCTCATTGAACGCTTTGAACGGTACGTTTTTTCCTCCACCGCTAATCTGGGTTGGCGGATTCGCCCCCGGACCTCCTATCGGCCGCGGACATGGCCCCCCGCCGTCACGCCCTCACCGCCACCACTAGTTGGCCGCATAATTGCTTCACCTGAGATGGGCCCGGAGGTTTGCAGCCTGCAAGCGACTAAGCCCGTCGATGCTCACTTATGCCATCACGATCTTCACCGGCGCATTTCTGCTGTTCCAGGTTGAACCACTATTAGCTAGATACATCCTTCCCTGGTTCGGAGGTACATCGGCTGTATGGATCACCTGCATGTTGTTCTTTCAGTTGCTATTAGTCGTCGGGTACGCATATTCGCATCTAATAGCATCTCGCCTGCAGCCGCGGATGCAGGCGATTGTTCACATTGCGATTGTCTGCGCATGCGTCCTGCTGATGGGCACTCTCGCACTGACATGGCAATCGGCAATCACGCCCGGGCCGAATTGGAAGCCTCCTAATCCCGATTTCCCCATCACAAGAATCTTCATCCTCTTGCTGGTCAGCATCGGACTGCCATTCTTCATCCTGTCCACCACCGGGCCGCTGCTACAGGCGTGGTTCGCGCGATCGCACGAAGGCGCCTCGCCCTATCGATTGTACGCGCTATCGAACGTCGGCTCGCTAATGGCTCTGGTGACTTATCCTTTTCTGGTAGAACCTGCCCTAACTCTCAAAGCGCAGGCGATCGTGTGGTCGCTGCTTTTTGTCGGATTCGCGATAGGCGTTGGACTATGCGCCCGGAACAACCGCCACGTCCCGCCATCCGATGTTTCGGCAGTTGACGTTGCCGAATCCGAGGACCTGCGCATCCCGGTTCCTACTCGATCGACTCGCATCCTTTGGATTGCACTGGCAACGGTTGCATCCGTGATGCTGCTGGCTACGACCAACCAGGTCTGCCAGCAGGTCGCCGTGGTTCCGTTCCTGTGGGTGCTGCCGCTGGCGATCTACCTGCTCTCATTCATCATCTGTTTCGACAATCAACGATGGTACCGCCGCAGTGTCTTTCATCCTGCGTTGGCTGTTACGGTTTTCCTGGCCCTTGTGGTTCTCTGCAGCCCCGACGCCAGCATCATGATTCAAATAGTCACTTACTCGGCCTTGCTATTCACGATCTGCATGGTTTGTCACGGCGAGTTGGCCAGGCTGAAGCCGCATCAGCGATATCTCACATCGTTTTACCTGATGGTCTCGATTGGTGGCGCCTTCGGCGGCATCTTCGTAGTCGTAATTGCACCATGGCTCTTCACCGACTACTGGGAATTTCATCTCGCAATCTGGACCAGCCTGCTGATGCTCATCATCGTACTGATGCGAGATCCACACTCGTGGATTCACGAACGCAGGCCGGTGGTCGCGATGGCGTTGCTGACCGGCGCAATCGTGTTGCCAGAGCTGATAGGCACTAAACATCTGGGGGAAGCAATCCGTCGAGCGGCCCCTCACTTGCTGCCAGCGTTTGTCGCGGTGGGTTTGATGTCCGCGGTGGCGTTTCAAAAGCATTCGCAGCTCGCTCGAAGATGGCCCGGCTCAATCGTGCAGGCGTGCGCAATCCTGGGATTGCTGGTGATAGGCGGCGTGTTGCTGGTGGATATCGAGGGAAATCGCGCAAACAATCTGATTGCAAGCCGGAATTTTTATGGGACCCTCGCCGTTTACTCAGTCGATAGTCAGAAGCCCGAAGGCCATTACTATATGTTGCGGCACGGCCAAATCATACATGGCGAGCAGTATTCGGCTGCGGATGAAAGATACCAACCCACTACCTATTACGGTCCGGACAGCGGGGTTGGATTGATCATGCTCCATCATCCGCGCCGGCTCGCGCGAATTCCGCGCGACCGCTCGCTCCGGGTGGGCGCGATCGGCCTCGGCGTCGGAACGATCGCCGCATATGGGATATCCGGAGACTACATCCGCTTCTACGAGATCAACCCGGCCGTCACCAAAATCGCGACGGATGAGAATGGATACTTCACATATCTGCGAGATTCGCGCGCGGGAATCGAGATCGTGCCGGGCGATGCACGGCTTTCGATGGAGCGCGAACTAGCTAATGGAAACCGACAGGCATTCGACGTACTTGTACTCGATGCGTTCGCAGGGGACGCAATACCGGTGCATCTACTGACTATTGAAGCGATCGAGATCTTCTTGCGCGAATTGAATCTTGATGGGGTCCTCGCTATCCATGTCACCAATCGGTACCTCGACCTTCAGCCAGTGGTTCAGGAAATAGCCAATCACTTTGGCTTAGAGTCGGGGCGAGTCCATCAATCCGGGGGCGCGCTGGTTAAACCCAGCGACTGGATAGTTCTTGCGCGCAATAATTCAGTGCTTGGCCGAGCCGGGTTTACGAGCAGGCTTGAGCCCCTGGACTCGCGTCGGAGAGTGCGGCTCTGGACCGACGATTACAGCAATCTGTTTCAGATCTTGAAGTGATCAGCCGCATCGAATCTGAAAACGAGCCGCGCCGCCTCAACCAGGATTTCGGGGGAAAGTCGGCACGCCCGGGAAATTGGGGCAAGCCCGCGGTGCCTACGAACCGTCAATAGCTCGCACCTTCGTTGAAACCTCCGTCCATGCGCTGCGTCTGTAGATGCGAGGCGGGCGGGTATGGACTTGCGTCGCACCACAGATTGAAATGAGGCTCTGAAATATTATTCGCGATGCTTATGAAGAATCGAACCGCGCCCGGGATGAATCGAAGCCTTGCCATCGGAGTCCGAGTCGGCGCAATCGCGGCGGCAATCGCAATTTCGGGATGCGCCGTCGCACCGCCACCGATCGCGCATACCCCCAACGTCGTCGCGACTCCGCAACCAGGCCGGTTGGCAGTGAGCGTCGCGGCCGCACCTGCCGTCGGCGAGGTGACCCCTGTTTACGTGTCGATCGCCAACGGTACCGACGCGCCGCGCTCGGTCGTGCCAAGCCAGATCTTCGCGCTCAACGAGGCCGGCGAACGAGTCGCTCCTCTCCCGGCGGGTGAAGCGGCCCGGCAGGCCGGCAGTGCCAAGGAGCTGCAAGGAGCGATACAAAGCGCCGCCGTCAGCGGCATCGGGGGCGCCGCGGTGGGAGCAGCCGCGGGAGCCGTCGCCGGCGCTGCTGGTTCAGGTGGCGGATGGGGCTTCGGATCTCCGGGCGCTGGCGCGCTAATCGGCAGCGCGGTCGGCGGTGGAATGGGCATTATCCGCGGTGCCGAAAAAGGCCAATCGAGAGCCGACCAGCAGGCCAATCAGCAGATCGAGGCGCTCTCACTCAAACCCGAGGAAGTGCGCAAGAACTTCACGGTGAGCGGCTACGTTTTCTTTCCCAAGGGACAATACAACCAG
>CABEBV010000160.1_pt1 | contig 11807 bp, 10 predicted proteins | sample 3132751 | NCBI WGS metagenome assembly CABEBV01 (sample SAMEA5534347, study PRJEB31848) | metagenome | biome: tundra; feature: field; material: soil | place: USA | collected 2013-05 | depth 0.45 m | reverse complement strand
GATGAGTTCGAGCGCGCGATGGGCTCCCAGGCGCGAGACGAAAAACGAATGGCCGCCCGAGTCCAGCACTGCGCCGACACGCGCGAACGGCGAACCGATCTTCGTCTCGTTGTCGTCGGCGACATAGACCACGTCGCATGCCAGCGCCAGCCCCAGTCCGACTCCCAGGCACGCGCCGTGAACCGCGGCAAAGGTAGGCGCCGGGAACGCGACGATTCGCTTGATCAGCGGATTGAAGGTGTTCTCGATTATCGCTGCGGCGTCTTCGATGCTCGGGTCGGCATCCGCGAGCTCCCGTCCCATCGAGAATGCCGGCCCTTCACCGCGGATCATCATCGCGCGCACGCCCTGCGACGCCGCGCGCTCCAGGCACTCGGTCAGCTCGCCCGCCATCGCGTCGTTCAACGCGTTCATCTTCTCAGGCCGGTTTAGGACAATCTCCGCAAGACCGCTTTCGACCGACAAATCGACGCTCATATTCGTCGTCGGCTCACAAGCATCACGATTAGGATGATTAAAATAACGCCGCCGATCCCGATTCCGCCTGCGGGTCCGTAGGCGTAATAACCGCCGCCACCGCCAAACAGCAACAACAGGATTAGTATCAATAGCAATGGTGACATGGGGGGCCTCCTCGCGGGTCTGGGTAATGTCCTCGGCGGTGATATCGCCGACTGTCAACCCCTTCAATATCAAGTTCGGGAATCGCGGGGAACCGGATGCCCCGTCGCTCGACCGTCGAAGGCGCGCCGTTTGCGCAGAGCGTTTTCCACCGACCCGCTGCGGGCTATGATATTTCTAACTTTTTCACTTTTTCACTGGATGCGTATGCCGGGGACGGCGTGAATTCACCTCTAGCTCTACTCAAAAGCGACTCTCTGAACCGGCGCGAACTGACGTTCAAGGCCCTTGCGGGCCTGGTTGGCGGCGCGATCGGATGGCTCCCCGTCGAGCTGGCCTCGCACAACTCTCATCTCGGCCAAGCACAGACGACGGGCGAAATGGTCGCGTACTACATTTCGGCGGCGTTTGCTGCGGGCGCGATCGGTGCGTTCATCACGGCCGTGGATACCTCCGACGTTCGCGTAACGCCGGAGGCCAAGCGCCGCTTCATTCGCGGCTTCGCGATATGCGCGCTGCTCTCGCTGGTCTCCACTTACTTCGGAAATTATGTGTTCAACTTGGTTCTCACGGCAGGCGGAGTCGGCTTCAGCCCAAATGGCGAGCTGGTTTCGGGCTCGATCGTAACTCTCGTCATCGCAAGACTCCTGGGATGGGCAATCGACGGAGCGCTGGTGGGCGCCGGCGTGGGATTGGCGACGCTCACGATGGAAAATGTTCCCAAGGGAGCGCTGGGCGGACTGCTAGGCGGAGCGGTCGGTGGAATCGGCTTCGATTTGATCGGCGCGATCGGCGGCGGCGGCCTGCCTTCGCGGTTCTTCGGCGAAGCGGTCACCGGTCTTGCGATCGGATTGTTCATCGGGCTGGTACAGGAGCTCACCAAGGCCGCGTGGGTCACGGTCGAGCAGGGCCGGCTGCGCGGACGCCAGTACCGGATCGAAGGTGCACGCGCGTCGATCGGCCGCGCCGAGGAAAATCCGGTCGGCCTTTTCGGCGATCCCGGCGTGCAGCCGCGCCACGCGATCATCGAACGGCGCGGTGCCGACTACGTGATCAGGAATCTCGCGGTCCACGACGGCACCTTCGTCAACGGCAGTAGAATCGAAACCGTTGACCTGCACGACGGCGATCGAATCAATGTTGGCGGCTACGAAATGATGTTCCATCTGCGCGGAACGTCGGCGCCGGCCCGCCAGCAGGCGTCGCTGGCTGTCGATGCGGTGAATCCCGCGCACGTCGCCACGCGGCTGGCGGGAGCGAACGTCACGGTCGAGGGGCCGAGCCTGGTCGATTCGTCGGGGCAGCCCTACCCCGTCCGCTCCGGTGCCGTTACCCATATCGGGCGCGCGCTCGACAACGAAATCGTGGTCAGCCATTCCTCGGTCTCACGCCATCACGCGAGTATCGAAAATTCCAACGGCGTGTTCGCGGTGAAAGACCTCAACAGCCAGAACGGAACGTTCGTCGGCAACCGGCGCGTGACCGAGCCGACGCGCGTGAGCGACGGCGACGGCGTAAGGTTCGGCGACGCCCAGTTTACCTTCCGTGGCTGAAGCGGAGTTCGAGAAGCCGAGGTTCTGCTCGCGATGCGGTCAGCCGATCGTCGTCGCCGAAGCGAGCTTCTGCAAATCGTGCGGCGCTCCGATAACTCGTTTCCCGCTGCTGCGCAGAGATCCGGGGTTCAGCCCGCTGCTGGCGCTCGTGCTAAGCATCATTCCCGGCGTCGGCCAGATTTATCGGGGCAAACCGTTGCGGGGAATCTTGTGGTTTTTCGGCGTATGGTTCGCGTACCTTATTGGGGGACTATCGTTCGGCTTCCTGATGCATCTCATATGCGCCGCCAATGCGGCCTTCTCCGGTGCGCTTCGCGAAGACATGCTGGTGCGATAAACATGGAACCCCGCCGGGGCGCCACAAAACTGAAGCGATGGTTAGATTCGAATTGAAGGCATGATTGCGCCCAACACCATCGTCGGCGGCCGTTATCGCGTGATGAAGCCGCTCGGCGGAGGCGGGATGAAACTCGTGTATCTCGCCGAGGACTTGCGGCTCGCCGCGCGGCCGTGTGCGTTGGCCGAGATGGTCGATAGTTTCACCAGCCCGGACACGCAGAAACAGGCGGTGGCGGCTTTTCAGCGCGAGGCCGACATGCTCGCGCAACTCAGCAACGAACATATCCCGCGCGTGTTCGATCGCTTCAGCGACCAGAACCATCATTACCTCGTCATGGAGTTCATCGACGGGATCACGCTGGAACAACAACTCAAAGACGCCGGCGGCAAGCTTCCCGAGGACGCCGTCATCGATGTGGCGCTGCAAGTTCTCGACACGCTCGAGTACCTGCACAACCTCGAACCGCCGGTAATTTATCGCGACCTGAAACCGTCGAACGTGATGCTGACGCCGTCGGGGCAAGCCAAGCTAATCGACTTCGGCATCGCGCGCCTGTTCCAGCCGCTGAGCAACGCGACGATGATTGGTACGCAGGGCTACGCGCCGCCCGAGCAATATCGCGGCAAGGTCGAGTTCCGTTCGGACCTGTACGCGCTGGGCGCCACGATGCATCATGTGCTGTCGGGCCGCGACCCGGCGCTCGAGCCGCCTTTCAGCTTTCCACCGTTGCGCCCGCTATGCCCTGGAATTACTCCCGCGCTTGCCGACCTGGTCGATCAGGCCCTCAAGTACGACGTGGTCTTGCGGATGGCCGACGCCGCGGAATTCAAGCAGAGGCTGATGGCGATCAAGTCGGGCGGCGCGCCGGCGACGATGCCACAGCGCAATTCGTCAACCGGGCCGGCCGCGCGCCCACAACTCAAACTGCCGCTCAGCGGCGTCAAGTCCATAGAGCAGCACGCGTCGGCGCCGACGATGCTGAGCAATCAGATCGATACGGAATGTCCGCGATGCGGCCGAAATATCCCGCTGGATTCGAACTACTGCTCGTTCTGCGCCGCCGACGTAACCGGACGATTGTCGGCGCTGGATCGCGGCGCGCACGAGGCGCGCACGATCGTGCTCGACGACGTTGCCGCGCCGGGCGAGTTTCCGGGTCCAATCTTTCATGAGCGCCGTCGCCGGCGGCATCCCGCGCGAACGCTGGCGCTGGTGGTCGGCGGATTTTTTCTCATCGGGTATCTGATGTTTCATTCGTCGCAACCGCAGCCGTCCGACGGTGACACGGGACCCGACTACGGCGCGGTTCCAGGGGTGCCCAATGGCGGAGCTCCCGGTCCGGCCGAGCCTGCGCATACCGCGCCGCGGGAAATAGCCCTGCGCCACGCGCTCAACGCGCAGGGCTACGCGTCGGTGCGTTTCGGGATGGAGGGCGACACGATCATCCTGTGGGGCACGGTGCCGACGGAAGCCGATCGTCTCATGGTGCAGACGCAGGTTTTCCTGGTCGCGCGAATTTTTTCGATCGAGGACCATATCCAGGTGCGCGACACGTTCGCCGCGCCGTAGCATCCATCTGATGATCGCCGATCTGCACGTCCACACCCGGCTCTCGTCCGACTCCAACGTCGCGCCGGAGCAGTATCTCGAATTTGCGAAGACCTCGGGCCGCGGACTCGGCGCGATTTGCTTTACCGAGCATCGTCTGTTTCCGAGCGATCACGAAGTCGGCGAGCTATACGCGGAACTCGCGGAGCAATTTCAAATTGCCATCTTCAAGGGAATCGAAGCCGACACCGACCTCGGTCATCTGATCCTGTTCGGCGTGACCGACGAAGTGATGCGCCGATTCGATCTGACGGCGCGGATGCTCAAGAGCGACAGCCTGATCGAAGTGCTGCATCACGAAGGCGGCGTCGCAATTCCAGCGCATCCGTTTCGCGACTCCGGTTACGGCTCGCGCCTGGACGCACTGGCGAGCCGCCATGGCGCGGCACTTGGCGCGATCGAAGTGCTCAACGGCCAGAACTCGATCGAGCAGAATCGGCGCGCGCAGGACGCGGCGCTCAAGCTCGGGCTGACGGCGCTTGGCGGCAGCGACGCTCATTTCGCGACTGCAAAATGGTTCATGACGATCGCGACGGAGTTCGAACGCGACGTGCGCACGGTGGAGCAACTGTGCGCCGAAATCCGCGCCGGACGCGCTCGCCCCTATGTCTTTCCGGGTTCGGACTGAGCTGGGGCCCCAGCCGCGCCGGCGGGTTGCGCGCTTTCCAACTCGTGCGTGAATTGCCGGATGTCTTGCGGACGCCCTGCCGCGATCAGCTCGTCGCCTTCTTTCAGCGGGCGATCGGGCGTAACGGGCGCGAATCCGCCATCCGGATTGCCCGCGTCCGCAACGCCGAGAACCGTGACGCTGAATCGCGCGCGCGGATCGAGTTGACGCACCGTTTTTCCCGCGGCGTTGGCCGGGACCGCCAGGCGCGTCACTCGATAACCGGTCGCCCAATAAATATTCGGGTCGCGCGTCGCAAGCGTCGAGAGAGAAACCGTCACGCGGTTGAGGGCCTGCGCGATATGCTGGCTGGTGACCAGCCCGAGAAAGCGCCGGGTGTTGTGCTCGACGACCGGTATCTCGTCGAGGCCGTCGTGCTCCATCAACTGACTCGCCTCATCGAGGTTCGCATCGAGCGACACGGTCGGACCATGCGCATTGGAGATGTCGAATGCGTTGACCAGCGGACCGAGTTCCTGTCCTCCGCTGATCATGGACAACAAATCGCGGACTACGATTGTCCCCGCGAGCTCGCCTTCGCTGTTGACCACCGGCAGTGTCGATTGCGCCGTCTCACCCGCGCTGCGCAGCACCTCCAACAGCGAAGTGTTCTCGGCCACCATCGTCACGTCCCTGGTAACGACGGCGCTGACCGGTATGAGCGCCAGCGCGAGGCGCTCGCGGCCTATTTGCAGCGTCTTGCCCGCGCGCGCCAGTCGGAACTCGTCGATCGATTCGGTTTCGATCGCACGCGCCACGACCAGCGCCGTAATCGTCGCGATCATCGCAGGCAATGCGATCGTGTCGCTGTGCGTCATCTCCCAGAGCAGGAACAGCGCCGTCAGCGGCGCGTGCGTGGTACCGGCCAGAAACGCGCCCAGCCCGACCAGCGCGTACGAACCGCGCGGGCCAGTCAGCTCGGGGACCAGCATCGCCGACACGCGCTGGAACAACCCGCCCGCCATCGTGCCGATGAAAAAGGTCGGGCCGAAGCATCCTCCCGGCGTGCCGCATCCGAGCGACACGCTGCTGGCGAAAAACTTCGCGCAGGTCAGGGCCGCCAGCATTCCGATGCCGAACTCGCCCGCCATTGCGCGGTTGATCACCGGATATCCGTCGGACAAGTTTTGCGGAAGCCAAATCGCAATCACGCCGACGACTGCAAGTCCCGCTTCGAGCTTGACCCAAACCGGGAGATTCTGCCTGCGAAACCATGCCTCGGTTGCGTTGAAAAACCGGATGTAACCTGCCGCGAGGACGCCGAGCGCCGCGCCCATAAGCGCATACGTGGCCATCTCCCAGTAGCTGCGCAGCACAAATTCAGGCGCGAGGAAGACGACCGTGTTGCCCACGATCGCTCGCGAGGTGATCACGGCGGTGAAGGTGGCGATGATCAGCAATGTAAGGTTGGCGATTTCGGTGTGGCCGAGCAGGACGATTTCCTGCGCGAACATCAAGCCGCCGATCGGCGCGTTGAACGTCGTCGCGATACCGGCGCCCGCTCCAGCCGCGACCAGCACCTTGGCGCGATCGGGCGACAACTTCCGAAGTTGCGCGATAGTCGATCCGATCGCGCCTCCGACCTGGGCTATCGGACCTTCGCGGCCGACCGACGCGCCTGCCCCCAATGAAAGCGCGGCGCCCGCAGCTTTGACGAAGATCCAGCGGCGCTTGAGTCTCGCGGTGCCGAGGTTGACCATCTCCAGGAAATTCGGAAAACCGTAACCGAGCACGTCTTCGGGAAAGATGCGGTCAAGCAGCAGTATTGCGACGCCGCCGCTCAGCAGGATCAACGGGATCGCTGCGCGATGCGGTCCGCCGAGCCCGATTCCGAGCGCGTTCCATTCGAGCACGCGAAACAACCACGAGAAGAATTCGATCAATTTGCGAAAGCCGAGATTTCCAAGCGCCGCGAACACGCCCACGGTCACGGCGAGGATAATCAGCTGAACGTATTCGAACTGATCGCTGCGCAGCGAAAGTGAAGGTCGTCGCATCAGCAAAACCGCCGGGTGGATGCGCTATCCGCCACGAGTCACCGCTACACGCCGAGGAAACGGTGCGTGACTGTCAGGAATTCGTCGAGGCGATCGTGATGCACCCAGTGGCCGGCCTTATCGATCGTCACCGATTCCGCATGCTTGAAGGCCTGGATGCGCCCATCCTTGACCCAATCGCCCGCCCACGATTCCGTGCCGCGAATCAGCAGGGTCGGGCAGGTGATGCGGCCCCATATCTCGCGCGCGTCGCGGTTGTTGAACATGTAGGGCGACGTGGCGTGAACGTAGTTGTCGAATTTCCAGGAGTAAGTGCCGTTCTCGTTGCGGCGAATTCCCCAAATCGTGAGATGGCGCGCCTGCTCGCGGCTCAGATGCGGGTTGGCCTCGATCATGCGCGCGAGCGCATCCTCGATCGACGGATACTCGCGCACCTTGCGCCGCGCCAGCGTTTGCATCTGGCCGATCCAGTCATTCATCCGATCGTAGGCCGGCGAGTCCTTGATCATTCCGGGCGGCGGACCCATCCCCTCGATCGAAACCACGCGCTTGACCGCGACGGGATGCGTGCCGGTGTATTGCAAAACGATTCCGCCGCCGAGCGAGTGGCCGATAAGCGTCGCGTGCTCGCCGGCCACCGCGCTCATCAGCTGTGAGAGATCGAGCACGTAGTCGATCATCGAATAGCCGCTGCCCACGGCCCAGTCGGAGTCGCCGTGGCCGCGAAGGTCGGGCGCGATAATGTGGTAGTGCTGGCGCAAATCGAGCGCGACCCAATCCCAGTTGCGGCAATGGTCGCGGCCGCCATGCACCAACACCAGCAGCGGCTTGTCGGGATTGCCCCAATCGACGTAGTGCAGTTTCAGGCGTTGCGAATAGAAGTAATGCGAAGTCGGCCCGATGATGCTATCGGCCATGTGCCGGTCTCTCCACGAATCTAGACGTGTTGCGTCAAACGCTACAGGTTAGGCCGGATCTCGTCGAGCGCCGCGCGCGCCGTGCGAATGATGAACTCGATTTCGGCGTCACCGATGATGAACGGCGGCGTGATCATCATCGCGTCGCCGCCCGCCTTCCCCGCCATCCCGGTCGCCGGATAAAAGAACATCCCTCTTCGAACCGACGCGCCGAGCACGCGATTGGTCACTTTTTTTTCAGGCGCAAAAGGCATGCGAGTCGCCTTGTCCTGCACCAGTTCGATCCCCCAGAACATCCCGGCGCCGCGGATGTCGCCAACCATTGGATGCCCCGACAGTTCTTCCTTCAAGCTGGAACCGAGCCTCGCGCCGACTTCTGCCGAGCGCTCCACCAGCCGCTCGCGCTCCATGATCGCCAGCACCTCGTCGGCGACCGCGCACGCCACGGGATGCGAGCTGTAGGTGTAGAACATGAAGTCGGCCTTGGCGCGCTCGAGTTCCTCGACCAACGGTTCCTTGACCGCGATCATTCCCATCGGCATGTATCCGCCGGTGAGTCCCTTGCCGCCGACCATGATGTCCGGCACCACGTCCCAATGATCGACGCCGAAGCGCCGTCCGGTGCGCCCGAAGCCCGTCATCACTTCATCGGCTATCAGCAGCACGTTGTGGCGCGTGCAGATCTCTCGAATTTTCGGCCAGTATTCCTTGACCGGCGGGACCACGCCGCCGCTCGAGCCCATCATTGGCTCGGCGATAAACGCGGCGATCGAGTCGGCGCCGTTCTTCACGATCTCTTTTTCAAGCGCCGTCGCGCAGTCGATCTCGCATGATGGATAGGTTTTGCCCCACGGGCATCGGTAGCAGTAGCTCGGATCGATCTTCGGCCAGTCCAATAAAATGGCTTCGTAGTCCGCACGCCGCCCGCTCCCGCCTACCGACAACGCTGCGATGGTGTTGCCGTGATAAGAGAAACGCCGCCCGATGATCTTGTTCTTCGATCGTTGGCCGCGAGTGTTGTGGTAGAGAATCGCGAACTTCAGCGCCGCTTCGACCGACTCCGATCCACCACTGGTGAAAAAGAACCGCGTCAGCCCCGCCGGAGTCCACCGCGAGAGCCGCTCGACCAGCCTCTCGCGCTGAGGCGACGTCCAGACCGGCACGATGTAATCGAGGTTGGCGATCGTGCGCGCGGCGACTTCCGCGATTTCGCGGCGACCTTGTCCGATGTTCACCACCACGGCGCCACCGCCCGCGTCCAGGATCTTGCTGCCGTCGGAGGCGTAGAGCCATGGACCTTCGGCGCGCTCGATACGAAGCGGATCGTGCGTGCCGCGCATGAACATCGGGGCTGGCTGTGGCATAGCGGAATCTTAACCGTGATTCGAGGCCGCGGGCAACGCGGCGAACCTCGCGCCGCCGCCGGACGACGCCCTACTTGATTGCGCCCGCCTCGCGCCAGCGGTCGATCTCGTCCTTGCCGTAACCAAGCGCGCCCAGGATTTCGTCGGTATGCTGCCCGAGTTGCGGCGCGAGCGACCTTATCGATCCCGGCGTATCCGAGAACTTCACCGACACGCCCACCTGCTTGATCTTCTGGCCGCCGGGGCCCTCGACCTCGACGATCATTTCGCGCGCGAGCACCTGCGGGTCGCTCGGCACCTCGTCGAGCGTGAGCATCCTGCCGGCGCAGATGTCGCTCTTGCTTAGAATCGCGAACCATTCATCGCGCGTTTTGGTTTTGAATTTTTCAGTGAACACGCGTGCTATTTCCGCTCGTTTGCTGGAATCATATTCATGCGGAATAAAATCTTCCCTGCCGAGCGCGCGGCACAGGTTGGCGAAAAACCACGGCTCGATCGCCGCGATCGTAATATATTTCTCGTCCTTCGTCAGATAGACGTTGTAGTTGGGAATCCCCCCGTCAAATATCGTCTCGCCGCGCTGCGGCACTTTCCCGCCCGCGAAAAATGACGAGAACGATTGCGCCAGCAGCGCGAGGCTGCCGTCCATCATCGAGATATCGACGTACTGTCCCCGTCCGGTTTGATTGCGCGCGACCAGAGCCGCGAGCACTCCGATCGCGCCATGCATCCCGCCACCGGCGTAGTCCGCAACCAGGTTGTGCGGAATTGTCGGCGGCTGCCCGGGCCGTCCCAGCAGCGACAGCACGCCGGCGGTCGCGATGTAGTTGATATCGTGGCCGACCAGATCGCGATACGGCCCGGTCTGTCCGAAGCCGGTGATGGCGCAATAGATCAGCCGCGGGTTGCGCGACGAGAGTTGCTCGTAATCGATCCCGAGCCGCTTGGCGACGCCCGGCCGGTATTCCTCGACGATCACGTCGGCGCGCTGGGCGAGCCGAAAGTAAATTTCCTTGCCCGCGCCGCTCTTGAGATTGATCCCGATCGACTTCTTGTTGCGGCCCAGAGCGTTGTACGGCGAGCTGGCGAAGCTGTTGACCGGTCCCTGCGTGCCGGCGGCCCCCGCTTGCTGCGCGCGTCTTCCGGTGGGAGGTCCCGGCTCCTCGATCTTGATCACTTCAGCGCCAAGGTCCCCCAGCATCATCGTGCACAACGGCCCCGGCGCGAGCTTGGTCAGGTCGAGTACTTTGATTCCGTCCAGTGGTGCAGTCATCGTGACGCCGCGCTATTGAGACGGGTTCACCGGCTGCGCAAATCCATTCATCTGCGGTGCCTGCTGAGCATCGCCCGGGTCGTCGGGCGCCTCGAGGGCCTGCGGCGCAGTCGGCTGATCGTCGCCGGCGCCATTTTGCTCGTCCGCCTGATCGCCGCCGGCGTTCTGATTGTTGTCGGCGCTATCGTTCGAATCGCTGTCGTTACCGTTATCGTTATCGTTATCGGAAGTGGCGACGTTCGGTTGATCGTCCTGAGCGACGACCAGGCCCAGCGGCGATTCATGCGCTTGGCTGGTCATCGGCGCGGGATTCGTGGCGTCGCGATTCGAAGCGCACGCCATCGGCGGCGCCACTATTAGAAAAAACGCAGCTGTCAGGCTGATTTTCGCGATCATGCCAATCTCCCTTTCATTTTGATGGACGCACAGCGTCATTTTGATGGACGCACAGCGTCGTTTTGATGACCGCACACCGTCGTTTTGGTGAACGCACAGCATCGTTGCGCACGGCCCGATTATAGAACCGCGGCGCGCACGCGCGCCATTCTCTCCGCCAGCGACTTGAGCCCGCGCACCATGTGAACGCCGTACCAATGCAGGTCGCGGCCGCTGACTGTCAGCAGGCGGCGGCTGAGCGCGGGCGGGAGCAGAGTCTTCAACTCGGCCACGTCGGATTCATCGAATTCATACGGCTCGTCGGGAAGTATCACGATATCGGGGCGGCGTTCGACCGCCTCCTCAAGCGTCGTCATGGGATACCGCTCGCCCGCCGACGCAAAGATGTTGTTGTAGCCGAGCATCCGCAGCACGTCATGCGCATAGGTGTCGGCATTGAATGACATCCACGGTTTCTTCCATATCGGACAGAAAACGCGCAGCCGAAGTTTGCTCCATACTCCCAGCGCCGCCTCGATTCCGCTCACGCTGAGCGTGATCTCCTTGGCCAGCGCGGCTGCCGCCGCCTCGCGGCCCAGCGCCCGGCCCATCCGCATGATCGATTCGACCGCACCCGGCACCGTGCGCGGATAAGTCGTGAACACCGGGATTCCCGCCGCGCGCAACCGCTCCACATCTTCGCGCCGATTCTCCTCGGCGTTGGCGATCACCAGCTCGGGCTCCAGCTTCATGATCGCGCCGATGTCGGGATTCTTGGTCCCGCCAACTTTTGGAATCGACGCAACCGCCGCGGCCGGCTCGACGCAGAATTTCGTGACGCCCACGACTTCGGAATTGAACCCCAGCGCGAACAATGTCTCCGTCCAGCTCGGCACCAACGATACGATTCGCGACGGCGGCCGCTCGAGCTCGACGCGAAAGCCCATGTCGTCCGCTATTTGCATCGAGGCCGCCATCGAATTGTTCGTCACCTGGACTTGCGTTTGATAATCGCGTTCAGCTCTCTGCGATCGCTGGGCGTCAGTTGTTCCGAGCTGGTGAGCGCGTCCGCATTTGATTTCGCGTTCGCCG
>CABEBV010000097.1_pt1 | contig 13087 bp, 9 predicted proteins | sample 3132751 | NCBI WGS metagenome assembly CABEBV01 (sample SAMEA5534347, study PRJEB31848) | metagenome | biome: tundra; feature: field; material: soil | place: USA | collected 2013-05 | depth 0.45 m | reverse complement strand
TTGCCGTCGCCAGTGAGCACCGCGCCCACATTTTCCGTAGCCGCGTCGAACACGCTGTCGGAGCCAAGCGCGAACAGTCCGGCCTCGCCCGGTTTCAGCGTCGGATCTTTCCATCGGAGCTGCCCGTCGGGAGAGATGCCATAGATCATATCGGAGCTGGCGAAGATTGTTCCCGACGGAGCGACCGCCGGTCCCGTAGTTACTGCATGCGCGGAGTTGACGTGCCAGATCGGATTGCCGGTTCGCAAATCGATGGCATACACGCCGCCGCCGGCCGAGCCCGCATAGACGACATCGTCGGCGTACGCAACCGATCCCGAAAATCCGCCGTCAGGCGTGAACATCCAGACCACGGCGCCGTCTGACGCAAGCGCCGTAACCGCGCCGCGCGAGGTTCCCACCACGACCCCGTCCGGAGTCGTCGCGGCGGTAGTCACCGGTCCAACGCTCACGCGCCAATTGAGAGATCCCGAGGTGCTGACAGACACGAGGTCGGCGCCCGCGGATGCGTAAATCGCGCGGTCCGTCGCGGCCAGCGGCCCCGCGCTCGCGCCGATTTCGACGCGCCAGAGCGTGGCGCCGTCGGGACCGATCGCCGCAAGTTCCGACTTGGACGACATCGCGACCACGGTCCCGTCGGGCAGCACTGCCGGCGACGAACCGTCGGCATCGCGACGCATGGTTTCCTTGCCGGCGGAATTCAGCCCGTGCAGCACGCCGTCACGGGTGATGAAATATATCGAGCCGTTGGCGCCGGTCGCGATTCGCCCGCGTAACTCCGCGCCCGGATCGAAGGTCCACATCAGAACGCCCGCACTTCGCGCCGATGGCGCAGGCGTACCCGAAGCCGCCGGCGCCAAGGCGCCTTTCGGCGTCGGCATCGCGGCAGGTGTCGGGTCGCATAGCGGGCAGGTGCCGACGTCCTCGTAAACGCCGACGCCAACGTACTGACTGCTCACTCCGGAACTACTCGCGAGAATACAGACGCATCCCGCATCTCCCGTCGTGTAGATGCCGCCCAGAGGCCCGGATGGAGGCGCCTGCAGCACACTGTTGTCGCTGGAGGTCCAAAGTGTGAGCGGTCCCGCCGTGATGTCATGGTACCGGGGTTTAGATCCCTTCTTGACGAATGTGCCGATTACATTGAATGCGACCGTCCCGCCGGTCGGCACGGCATTTGGGCCGGAGCTCGACAAGGTGGTGCTGGTTGCTGCGGGACGCGGCGTCAATGTGGGCGTCACTGTGGGCTTGGGAGTCTTACTGGAGGTCGAGGTCGCTGAGAACGTAGGCGAGGGCGGGGCGCCATCTGCGATCGTCATGGAAGCGAGCGAAAAACCCGGACTCGGGTTTGCCGTAGACGATCCGCCGCCGCCGCCGCAACTGAGCATAACTGCTCCGAAGACGAACAATACAACCGGCGCGACCACCAGGAATCTGAGCCACCGCGAGAACATCAAGTTATGAGCTATGACGATGCCAGCGCGCGCTGTCAAGTTAAGGCGCGATTTGCGAACGAAATTTACGAGTTGATCTTGGCTCGCCCGAGTGCAGTACCCGATGCTCGCGACGATGGAGATTGGTGAAATAAAAAAATGGCGGGCATATGAAGAGGGGGGGACTCTCCAATGCCCGCCTGTTCGTAGCGGCCCGTCCGCTTACGCAGCGGACGGAATCCGGCTGGTTGGGAGGAGCATCCAACCGGAGGGTGCCAGAGCCGTCTGCACCCAATTAGTGAGACGATTCATTTCAGCGATTATTCAAAGTCGAAAATTTCGATTTGTATGCGCCGATGGTCGGACTAGACTCGGTCGCGGAGGAATCGAAAAAGCCATGGAATATCGGCGATTAGGCGGTACCGGACTCAAGGTTTCGGAACTTTGCCTTGGCTGCATGACGTTTGGACGCGAAACGGATGAAGCTACGGCGGGAAAAATTCTCGACCAGTTCATCGAGGTTGGCGGTAATTTCCTCGACACCGCGAACGTTTATGCGGCGGGCGCGTCGGAGGAAATTCTCGGGCGAATTGTCGGCGAGCGGCGAAAAGATTTGATTGTCGCGACAAAAGTTCGCTTCAACGCCAATGTTTTCATGGGCAAGCCGGTGGCGCCCAATCAAATTGGCCTCTCGCGCGGGCATATCATGTCGGAGGTCGAGGCCAGCCTGCGGCGGCTGAAAATGGATTACATCGATCTCTACCAGGTGCATTCGTGGGACTTCGAAACGCCGATAGAAGAGACGATGCGCGCACTCGACGACCTCGTGCGTCAAGGTAAAGTCAGATACATCGGAGCGTCGAATTTTACGGCGTGGCAACTGATGAAGAGTCTGTGGGTCAGCGATAAACACGATTTGGCGCGTTTTGACTGCCTGCAGCCCCAATACAGCCTGATTTCGCGCGAGATCGAGCGTGAACTCCTGCCGATGTGCCGCTATGAGAGCGTCGGCGTGATTCCGTGGAGTCCGCTCGGCGGTGGATTTCTCACCGGCAAGTATCGTTCGGGGCAGCGCCCGCCCAAGGACAGCCGGCTTGCCAAGATGGATATGTGGAATCGGTTGGCTGACGAGCGGAATTACTCGACGCTTGAAGCAGTCGAGCACGTCGCGAAGGAACGAGGCCGTACTATCTCGCAGGTCGCTCTGGCGTGGGTGAATCAGCAGCCCGGCGTCAGCTCGGTGATTTACGGCGCGCGGACTGAAGAGCAGAACGAACAGAACCTGGGCGCGATCGGATTTCGGCTCGAGGCCGCAGAGCTCGCCGCGCTCGACAAGGCGAGCGCGTTGCCGCTCGAGTATCCCAATGCGATGCAGGCGCGGCTGCCCGGCTACCCGCGCACCTGAACACGCGCCACGGGCCTGTCAACCCTGGAACGACGGGCCCATGAAGCCGGCGGGCGGGATCGCCGACGGCATGCTATCTCCCCCCGCGCCGGAGAACTGGCTGCCGACCGTCAGTCCGCCGTCAACGACCATCGCCTGCCCGGTGACGAATACCGAATCGTCGCTGGCCAGGTAGAGCGCCATCCCGGCGATATCCTCCGGATGGCCCGCGCGCGCAATCGGCTGACCCTTCACCATCCATTGTTCCATCGCTTCTTTCATACCCGGCACATTGCGATGCAGGATCGGCGTATTGATTATACCGGGGCAGATGCAATTGACGCGGATTTTATCCTTGGCGAATTCCAACGCTGCCGAGCGCGTCAGATTCACCACGGCGGCCTTCGCCGCGCAGTAGGCATGCAGTCCGGCGACGCCGCGGATGCCTGCGATCGACGCAGTCGAGATTATCGAACCGCCGCCTGCTTTTCGTAGCTCGGGCGCCGCATGCTTCATCCCCAGAAACACGCCGCGCACCAGCACCGCCTGACTCTTGTCCCAGTCTTCGACGGAAATTTGTTCCAGCGAACCTACCGCGCCGCCGATCCCGGCGTTGTTGTAGATGATGTCGAGGCGGCCGAACTCCTTGATCGCGCGAGCGATGAGCGCCTTAATTTCAGCTTCGGCGGAGACGTCGGTCTTCTGGAAGACCGCGCGCCCGGCGTTCTCCTTGCAATCGCGGACGGCGGCTTCGCCGCCTTCGATGTTGAGGTCCCCGATCACCACCGCCGCGCCTTCGCCCGCGAACCTGATTGCAGTCGCGCGCCCGATTCCGCTCGCCGCGCCCGTAATGACCGCCACTTTGCCGTTGAGTCTGCCCATTGCCGTTCTCCTGCGCGCGTCCGGTCGCGCGATGTTTTGATGTGGATTGCAAAAGTCTGAATAGCAATGTTTCAGGCGAGTCGGGTAGCGCGGAGATTTTCGGCGCCGCCGCCCCGAGCGGCTCAGGCCCGCGCGCATCGGCAGGGATTTGTGCGCGGATGGTTTCAGCCCGAGTTCAGGGATGAACTATTCAGCCTGACCCCGGCGGATTTTCTGTGCTACGCGTACGCTATGGACCATACGTCAAGATGCCCCACAAGATGCCCCACGTTCGCCGGGCTCGCGCCCAAAATCGGGCGACGCCTACCGCCGGCGAATATTAATTTTGACGGAACGAAACTAGCCCTAGATAGGGAGCTGTCCCAAAACCACTACATATGGTATGGATCCCTCCTTCCCGCTGTATTCGATCATTCAGAAGTGCGCCGTCGCAGCTCAGTTTGTCGGCTTGGCGAGCTGAATCAGCACCGATGATTTGCAGGCAAACCGATACCGGCGGCGCGATGATATAATAGCTGCGACGATGGCCCCGGAAGATGAAAACAAAAAGCGCGGAGCAAACGAAACTCCGCCTGAACCGACCGGCGGGCCGACCGGCCCGGATTACGGCTCGCTGATCGAGTATTTCAAGGACGCGCCAGCGCAGACCGGGCAAGCCGCGGTCGCCGATTCGCACGCAGTCCGGGACGAATCGGTCCCTATCGACCAAAAGTTGGAGGCTGCCTCGACCGAGCCGGGCGTCTATCTGCTTCGCGATCGCGCCGGCAAGGTACTTTACGTCGGCAAGGCCAAGTCGCTGCGCTCCCGCGTGCGCGCATACTTCCGTGAGGGCGGCGACGGTCGCTTCCAGGTTCGTTTCCTGATGCGGCGGGTGCGCGACTTCGACACGCTAGTCACCGCGAGCGAGAAGGAGGCGCTGATCCTCGAAAACAATCTGATCAAGCAGTACCGGCCCAAGTATAATATCCGCCTCAAAGACGACAAATCGTACCTGAGCGCGAAGATCACCAATCACGCATGGCCGCGAATCACGGTCACCCGCAAGATCGTCAAGGACGGCGGGCGCTACTTCGGCCCGTTCGGTTCGGCCGACGGACTGCGCGAGACGATTGACGTCATCCGCAAAGTCTTTCCGCTGCGCACCTGCACCGATGCGGTGTTCCGCAATCGCTCGCGGCCGTGCCTCGAATATCAGATCAAGCGATGCCTGGGGCCGTGCTGCTTGCCGGTCGATCGCGAAGAGTACGGCCGCCATTTGCACGCGGCGCAGATGCTGCTCGAAGGAAAAAATCTCGAGCTGCTCCGCGAGATGCGCGACCTGATGAAGGATCACGCGTCGCGCCTCGAGTTCGAGCAGGCCGCGCGAATCCGCGACCGCGTGCGCGCGATCGAAAAAACCGTCGAGCGGCAAACCGTGCTGCATCACTGGGGAATCGACCAGGACGTGTTCGGAATTTACCGCGAGGGCGGCTTCATCGAGGCGATCGTTCTAATCGTCCGCGGCGGAAAGCTGACCAGCACCCAGGGCTGGAGCTTTCAGGACCTGGAATTTCCGGTTCACGAAATTCTTTCCGATCTGCTGACTCAGTATTACTCGGGAGCGCGCAATATCCCCGACGAAGTGATCGTGCCGGTCGAACTGGAGGACGCCGCCGTGCGCGCAGAGCTGCTCTCAGACCGGCGCGAAAAGAAGTGCGAGGTTTTCCAGCCGCAGCGCGGCGAGAAGCTGCGCCTGCTCGAAATGGCGATGGACAACGCGCGCCAAAGCTTTGCCTCGCGGCGCGACAACGAAAAGACCCGCGAGCAGATGCTCGAGGAGCTGCGCGCCAAGCTCGGTCTGCGCAACACGCCCAAGCGGATGGAATGCTACGACATCTCGAATCTGCAGGGCTCGATGGTGGTCGGGTCGCAGGTGACGTTCGACGAAGGCGAGCCGCAAAAGAATCTCTACCGCCGCTACCGGATTCGCAGCTTCGAAGGCCAGGATGACTTCGCCAGCATGTACGAAGTCCTGAAGCGCCGGCTCGAACGCGCCGTGCGCGAAAACGAATACCCGGATTTGTGGGTCATCGACGGCGGCAAGGGACAACTGAACGTCGCGCTCGAAGTGATCCGCGAGTTCAAGCTTACCGATCTGATCGATTGCGTGTCGTTGGCCAAGCAGCATGTTCTGAACGACCGGCGCGAAAAAGAAGTAACGAAATCCGAGGAGCGCGTCTTCCTTCCCAGGCGCAAGGATCCGATCGTGCTGCCGAAAAACTCCACCGCGTTGTTCCTGCTCGTGAGGATTCGCGACGAGGCGCATCGATTCGCGATCGCCTACAACCGCGAACTAAGGCGCCGCGCACGGCTGCGCTCGGTGCTCGACGACATCGACGGCGTCGGCCCGGTGCGGCGCCGTGCGATGCTCCGTCATTTCGGGAGTCTCAAACGGATTCGCGAGGCGACCACCGACGAGATTGCGGCGGTGAAGGGACTCAATCGCGAACTTGCCACCGAGATTCGCCGCCATCTCGACGAAATGACGGCGCTGCTCGACGTCGAAGAATCTGCCGACTCCGCGGATCAGCCGGCTCTTCCGCTCGCTTCATCCGCCATTTCCGCCAATAACGCCGGCGCTCGAGTCAACGACATACCCGCCCAGGATTGACGCGAACGTTCCCCAGAGCACACGTCGTCGGTCACGCTACCTGCTTGTGTCGGAGCATAATATTCGGGTCAACATCGACCTCACGCCGCCGCTGATGCGCGAAGGAGTGCGTAGCTATCGCTGCGGGAGCACTTTCCATAGAACGCGCCGCCTTGCGACCTGTCGGACTGGAGTCGACCAGGTCCCGCGAGATTTTACCTCCGATCCCGGCATTCGGCCCGCTTGAACGGATTGCGCCGATCTACGCGGTCGCAACCTCGATAGTCGCCGGGGATGCGCTTGGCAATTTTCACATCGCGATTCCATTGTCGCTTGCATTGGCGCTCAGCGTATTAGCGCTCGGCGCGTTTCTGGCCGCTCGACGGACGCTCGGTCTTGCGGCGGCGTACGTTGCTCTTGCACTGACCGCGACAGTAGCCGTTGCGAACGTACTCGACCCGCCGCGCGGGTCACATAGCATCGCCGCGATGGTGGACGGTTCGCGCGTTACGGTCGAGGGACATCTGTTTCGCGAGGCCGAGCGCGAAGCTTATGGCGATCGGCTGTATGTCAGGGTCGAGCGAGCCGCCGAGCAGGGCGGAGCTATGTTGCCGTCCAGCGGCAATGTCCGAATCGCGGTCCTCGGTGGCGGAAGCTTCAAGCTGGGCGACGAAATCAGGCTGAGCGCGCGAATTCATTTCCCCCGCAACTACGGTAATCCCGGCGAATTCGACTACGTGGGACTGATGGCGCGCGACGGCATTGACGCGACGATGACCGCGCCGAAAGATTCGCTCGGTTCGGCGCGATTTCAAATCATCGGGCATCGTTCACGCGTTCCGTCGAGCCAGATCGAATCGATAAGAAATCACATCGGCGAGTTCTTCGATCGGAACCTTGCTTATCCTGAAAACGCCGAGATGCGCGCGCTCGTGATCGGCGACCAAGGCGAAATCGGCGAGCCGCTTCGACAAACATTCGCGCGCACCGGGATGGCGCATTTGCTGGTTATCTCAGGACTGCACTTGAGCATCGTGGCGGCCGCGATGTTCGCCGCGGCGCGGCTTGCGATGATGCTGTTCCCGGGGCTGGCAAACCGCGGTTACGCGAACAAGGTTGCCGCGGTTGCCGCGATGCTGGCGGTATGCGCGTACGCGTCGATCGCGGGGCATCACGTGTCCACGATGCGCGCGTTGGTGATGGTGCTCGCGTATATGCTGGCCGTGGCGATCGATCGTTCTCGCGAAGCGATCGCGTCGTTGGCGCTGGCTGCGATCGTGATTTGCGTCGCGCTTCCCGGTTCGACCGCCGACATCGGGTTTCAGCTCTCGTTTGCGTCGGTGATTGCGATAGTGCTCGGGATGCGCCGCTTTGCCGCCTGGTTCGCGCGCCGCAAACGCATCGGGATGCTTCCCGGCGAGCCTTCGTCGCCACGATGGCGGTTTCTGGGAACCCCGGCCGGCTATCTCGCGGTGTCGTTCTGGGCGATGGTCGGGACGGCTCCTCTCACCGCGCGCCACTTCAACCAGTTTGCTGTTGTCGGCGTGGCCGCCAACGCCGTGGTGGTGCCGATCATGGTATTCGGCGCCACGATCAGTGGATTGGTCGCCGCCGCGTTGAGTTTCTTTTCGGAGCCGGCCGCGCGCCCGATGCTGCTATTCGGCGCGCACGCGCTTGCGGCCGGCAACCGGCTGGCGGCCTGGTTCGTCGCTTTGCCGTTGGCGTGGTTTCGTATCTTCACGCCGACGATTCTCGAACTCGCAATCGCTTATGGGTTGCTGATGATTTGGTTGCTCGCTCCGCTTGCCGCGGCCATAACCGGGAAGCGATCGCGCGACGATGGAACTCGCGAGAACGTTCTGAACGACCCTGCAGCCAAGCCCGGATTCGGATGGCATGCGCGATGCGCCATTGCGCTGGCAATTGTCCTGATGGTTGACGCGGGATGCTGGACCTACGACCGCTTCTTCAATCCGGACTTGCGCGTGACGTTCCTGTCGGTCGGGGAGGGCGACGGCGCGGTGGTGCGATTTCCCGGCTCGCGCGTGATGGTGATCGATGGCGGTAGCTCCTACGGCGGCTTCGACGCCGGCGAGCGAATTGTCGCTGCGTATTTGTGGTCGCAAAAAATCATGCGCGTCGATTACCTTGCGTTGAGCCATCCCGACCTCGATCATTTCGGCGGTCTGGATTTCATCGCCATGAACTTTGCGCCGCGCGCTTTCTGGAGCACGGGAGTGGCGAGCGTTGACGATAGCTACGCACGCCTGATGGACGACCTCGAGCGCGCCAAAATTCCGCTGGTGGAGGTCGGCGATGCGGCGCCGGTCGCGGCGATCGGCGGCGTTGCGATTGCGTCGCTCAACGCCAGCACCGGCGCCCCACGGACCCAGAACAACACCTCGATGGTGCTGCGATTCAGCTTCGGCAACGTATCATTGCTGTTCAGCGGAGATATCGAGTCGGCCGGGGAGCGCGCGATGATCGAGCGTCGCGGCGATCTTCACGCCACGATGCTCAAGGTGCCGCATCATGGCAGCGCGAGTTCCTCGACGCCGGCCTTCATTGCGGCCGTACATCCGCAGGCTGTGGTCATCTCGGACGGATATTTGAATAATTTTCATTTTCCGGCCGCCGCCGTCGTCGAACGTTACGTCGATGCGGGCACAATCCTGATGCGCACCGACCTCGACGGCGCCGTGAGGGTCGATGCCACACCGGATAGGATGACAGTGCGAACGTTCCGCGCCCGCCGCGGCAATCCGATCCACCGCGTCCTGCCTCCACCCCCGCCCGTACGGACGACCGAACATGAATGATAATGTGCTTTATCCGTTGAGTCGCACCGACGCGGACGATTCGCGCTTCCAATTCGCTTCTTGACAATGGTAACGCATGTGTTACTATAGCCAATGATCGTAGTTCGAGAATATCTCGATAGCAGCGGCGACAGCCCGTACGCGGCGTGGTTCGACAGTCTGAATGCCGAGGCCGCCGCGAAGGTAACGACGGCGGTCACCCGGGTCTCACTAGGGAATTTCTCAGGAAGTAGGAGACTTCAGCGATGCCGCTCACTCGCGATTTCAAAGAAACCATTCGTGCTCGCGTCGAGCGTGATCCCAAGTTCCGAAAAGAGCTTCTCCGCGAAGGAGTCGAAGCCATGCTGGCCGGCGATGTAGCCACGGCGAAGACCATCCTGCGCGATTACATCAACGCGACCGTGGGCTTTACCGATCTCGCCGAAGCCACACGCATCCCTTCCAAAAGCCTCATGCGAATGCTGGGACCAGCAGGCAACCCGCGCGCCGACAATCTCTTCGCGATCGTCAGCTTCCTCCAGGGCCGTGAAGGCGTGCGCTTCGAGGTCAAGGCCGCGCGCGCTAACTAGCTGGCCTCAGCGCTCAGGTCATGCGATTGTCGAGGTGAGACGGCAGCCGGCCCCCATATTCGCTCAGTGCGGCCTGTTTTCCCTTGTTAATACTGGCCGCCCCGTGCCAACGGGGTCGACCGGGCCCGTCGCTCTACGGTACATATGGATCGCGATGGATCTCGAACTCACTGAAGCGCAGCGCGGCGCGCGCGACGTTGCCCGCCGCTTCGCACGCGAGAAGCTTGGACCGATCGGCGTCGAGGCCGACCGCTCGCATCGATATCCCGCCGAAGCGATCGACGAACTCGCCCGGCTCGGGATGCTCGGTATCTTCCTTCCCGAACAATACGGTGGCGCGGGCCTCGATCACGTTGCCTATTCGCTCGTGCTCGAGGAACTCGCGGTCGAATGCGCTTCGACGGCGGTTATAATGTCGGCGCATTGTTCGCTCGCGTCGTGGCCGATTCTAGGCCTCGGTACCGCCAGCCAAAAAAATCATTTTCTGCCGAAGATGGCGACCGGCAACTGGCTGGGATGCTTCGCCCTGACCGAACCGGAGGCCGGCTCCGACGCTGCCGGTCAGAAGACGCGCGCGGTGCTCGACGGCGACTCGTACGTGATCAACGGGACCAAGAATTTTATTACCAACGCGCCGCAATCGAAGGTCGCAATCGTGTTTGCGATGACGCAGCCCGACAAGGGGCATCGTGGGATCAGCGCGTTTGCCGTCGAGACCGATACGCCGGGATGGGCGGTCACGCGAGTCGAAGACAAAATGGGAATTCACGGCGCGCAGTCCGCGCAGTTGAGCTTTTCGGATATGCGCGTGCCGCGCGACAATCTGCTGCTCAAGGAAGGCGATGGGTTCAGGGTCGCCATGAAAACGCTCGACGGCGGCCGGATCGGGATCGCGTCGCAAGCGCTCGGAATCGCGCGCGCGTCGCTTGAGGCGTCATTGAAATACGCTCAGGAACGCCAGACGTTCGGCAAGCCGATCGCACAGTACCAGGCGATTCAGTGGAAGCTCGCCGACATGGCGGTCGAGATCGACGCGGCCCGTCTGCTGACGCATCGCGCAGCCACGCTGAAAGATCGCGGCGAGTCATGCACCAAGGAATCCGCGATGGCGAAGCTGTTCGCCGCCGAAACCGCGATGAAGTCCGCGACCGAGGCGGTGCAGATTCACGGCGGCTACGGCTACACCAAGGAGTTCAAAGTCGAGCGCTTTTTCCGCGACGCCAAGATCACCGAGATTTACGAAGGAACGTCGGAGATTCAGCGCCTGGTAATCGCGAGCAGCGTGCTCGAAAACCGGTGAGGGTCGCGTACTGTGGGCAAGAAAAAGAAATGGCTCGAGACGACCTATAGGCAGGCGAGCGAGCGCCCGGTCCGTTTCTCGACCGTGTCCGACATGGAACTCGAACCGCTCTACACGCCCGACGACGTAACCGGCTCGTACGACGAGGCGATCGGCAACCCCGGCGAGTTTCCCTTCACACGCGGTGTGTACGGCTCGATGTATCGCGGACGGTTTTGGACAATGCGCCAGTTCGCCGGCTTCGGCCTTGCCGAGGACACCAACGCGCGTTTCCACTTCCTGCTCGGCCAGGGCCAGGACGGGCTTTCCACCGCGTTCGACATGCCGACGCTGATGGGCTACGACGCCGACCACGAACGGGCGCTCGGTGAAGTAGGGCGCGAGGGTGTGTCGGTCTCGACGGTTTACGACATGGCGACGCTGTTCGATCGAATTCCGCTCGACCGAGTCACCACCTCGATGACAGTGAATTGTTCGGCGTCGATCCTGCTGGCGATGTACCTGGTGGTGGCTGAGCGCAACGGTATTCCGTGGGACCGCGTCGGCGGAACCATTCAGAACGACATGCTCAAGGAGTACATCGCGCAGAAGGAATGGATTTGCCCGCCGCGCCCGGCGCTGCGAATCGTCACCGACATGATTGAGTTCTGCGCGCGCAAAGTTCCGCGCTGGCATCCCGTGTCGATCTCGGGCTACCACATCCGCGAGGCCGGCTCGACCGCCGTGCAGGAGCTGGCGTTCACGATCGCCGACGGCATCTGCTACGTCGATGAGGCGATCAAGCGGGGACTCGGCGTCGATGAGTTCGCGGATCGGCTGTCGTTCTTCTGGAATCTGCACAACGACTTTCTCGAAGAGATTGCCAAGCTCCGCGCCGCGCGCCGGATGTGGGCGCGAATCATGAAGGACCGTTTCGGCGCGATGAATCCGAAATCGATGATGCTGCGCACGCATGCGCAAACCGCGGGCGCGTCACTGACCGCGCAGCAGCCGATGAATAACGTGGTGCGCGTGGCGATTCAGGCGCTGGCGGGCGTGCTCGGCGGAGTCCAGTCGCTGCACACCAATTCGATGGACGAGACGCTCGCGCTGCCGACCGAACAGGCCGTGATGATCGCGCTGCGCACGCAACAAGTCATCGCCGAAGAGACCGGCGTGACCAATACGATCGATCCATTCGGCGGCAGCTACGCGGTCGAGGCGCTGACGGACAGGATGGAACGCGAGGCGAACGACTATATCCGGCGCATCGACGAGATGGGCGGGATGGTCAAGGCAATCGAGACGGGCTATCCGCAGCGCGAGATCGCCGAGGCCGCATTTCACTTTCAGCGCCAGCTGGAACAGGGAATCAAGACGGTGGTCGGCGTCAACAAGTACTCGGTTCCCGAGGAAATTCCGATCGCGACCCTCAAGATCGACGCCGCGATCGAGGAGCGGCAGATTCAGCGCGTGCGCAAGGTCAAGCGCGAACGAAACTCGGTCGCCGTCAGGGAAGCGCTCGCCCGCGTCGCCGAGGCGTGCCGCTCCGGCGAGAACCTGATGGAACCGATTTGCGAGGCGGTGCGCCGCGATGCGACCGTCGGCGAAGTCTCGGATATCTTTCGCGCCGAGTTCGGCGTGTACAAAGACCCAGGCTGGATTTAGCGATGGCGGACAAGAGACTCAGAATTCTGGTCGCAAAGCCCGGACTCGACGGTCACGACCGCGGCGCGAAAATTATCGCACGCGCGCTGCGCGACGGCGGCTTCGAGGTCATCTACACCGGGCTTCATCAGACGCCCGAAATGATCGCGGAGGCCGCCGTGCAGGAAGACGCCGACGCGGTCGGGCTGAGCGTGCTGTCGGGCGCGCATATGACGCTGTTTCCCGAGGTGATGCGCTTGCTGAAGGAGCGCGGCGCCGGCGAGATTGCGGTTTTCGGCGGCGGGATTATTCCTGACGACGACGCCGTCAAGCTCAAGCAGATGGGTGTGCGCCAAATCTTCACCCCCGGCGCGTCAACTGAAGACATCGTCAAGTGGGTGCGCGAGAATGTCACCCCTCGCACTTAAGTTGACATGAACTTCGA
>CABEBV010000093.1_pt1 | contig 13210 bp, 14 predicted proteins | sample 3132751 | NCBI WGS metagenome assembly CABEBV01 (sample SAMEA5534347, study PRJEB31848) | metagenome | biome: tundra; feature: field; material: soil | place: USA | collected 2013-05 | depth 0.45 m | reverse complement strand
ACACGGTTGACGCCCCGGCGCTGAGCATCGCCGGCGTCGATCCCGAACTCGGCTTCGCCGGGGGGAGACGCAGGTGCTTGGCTTGACGATTGCGCTGGCCGGCGGCGGTCATCGCGCGGAGTTGATTTGCGTTTAGCTGAATAGAGCGTTTTGACCCAAAGGAGCGGGCCGAAAATGCTCTTCAGGACCTGTGTTCGCATGCTGACGATGCTGAATGCCCGTCCGGGCGTACAGCAACAGCGGTTGGTGAAGACCGGCGGCCGTTTGATAAAGCGCGCGCGTTACTACTGGCTGCTGCTGGCGGAGAGCCATCTGACGCGGCGGCTGTTTGGCGGCATGCTGCGGAAGATCGCGGCGCTGCCGTCGCCGGCAGGATAGTGCGAGTGCAGCGCGGAGCAAATTTCGATGGCGACGCTGGGGCGCAGGGAAAAGTGTCTGCGGAACCGTTCGGAAAAAGGGCATCTCCGGGCGTTGCGTGCCCACCCGATGCGAAACCGGCCCCTCCCGGCGGCGCCGGAAACCCCGTGGACCAACACCGCCTAAAAACTTGCACAGAGAGGTCGTACGGCCTATACGAGAATCTGAGAGTCAAAACGGAAATTCCGGTTCAATGGCTCAACAACCACCTCGCGGAGTACTACGAGTAAAGTTTCCCGATGTCACGACAGTTTTTGACGGTTTCCGATGATACGCTTCTAATGTGATTACCCATGGGTGTTTCTTCTGATCTCCTGGTCGAGAGATGGCCTCCGCAATCAGCTTTCAGGGATTTGCGCCACAGTATCCAGTTCACCGACGGCAAGGCGCGCTGCCTGGGCGTAGCCGTCTGTGATGATGCCGGTGAAGTTAGAACGGGTTTCTTGCAGGGTGAGTGTGTCCATTTCTTCATAGAATTCGAAGTACTCCAGAACATTCAGGTTCCGTCCGCGGGTCTGGAATTGCTCACCAAGGGTGGGTTGGTTATTCACGGCAAAAACACGTTCCAGTATGCCTCGCCAGTTCCTTACGTGGTGTATGGTGGGTCGAAACTGAGATATCACCAGTGCATTGAGCTGAGAGTAATGCCACAGGAATACGATTTTGTCGTCGGTCTGGCGGGAACCGACCCGGAGTCCTATGACGGATACGTCAAAGGGCATTTGTCGCACGTGGAGTTCAGCAGAAGGTGCTGGGAGCACTGCCGCGTGATCAACGCCGGTTCTCTGGTTGTTAGTTATGCCGCAGGTGGCAAACTATCGCACCATGGCATGGCCGACTTGCCCGGCTCCGCCAGTCTGCAGGTCGTAGAAGACCGCATTTTCAAAGACGGCATCGGCGACATGCACGTTGTGGCGGACACGGTGCTAGATCCCATGCCCCCGGTGTTTCACGTCACCCACTGGAAGGCGGGTTCCCAGTGGATATACAAGATCCTGCGGCAGTGCGTTCTCGAGAGGATCATCGAACCCCGACTAGCAGAAGCCCAGGTCCGTAACTACGCAATTCAGCGCGGCCGTGTCTACCCTACCGTATACATGACCAGGGAAGACCTGGCCCGAGTGGCGCCACCCGACTCGAAGTACTTTGTTGTGATTCGCGACCTCCGGGATACCCTGGTCTCCGCCTATTTCAGTTTCAAGTATAGTCATCCAACTATCGACGATGGGATGGTGGCTTTACGTAAGAAGCTCGGCGAAATGGACCAAGAAGCCGGCTTCCTTCACCTCCTGGATGACTTCCTTTCGAATTGTGCAAAGATTCAACTCTCGTGGATTGAAGCAGGAGAGCCGATTCTCAAATATGAGGAGTTGCTGGAAGACGATCTGGGGATGCTTGAGCGCACCTTGATTGGGGAGTGCGCGCTGCCCGTTCGGCTGGAGGAACTGCGAAAGGCCGTCCTCGACAATCGTTTTGAATCGCTCACGCAGGGCCGCAAACGGGGGGACGAGCAGGTTCTCGCCCACGAGCGAAAGGGCGTTGCCGGGGACTGGCGAAACCATTTCACTGAAAGGATCAAAGCCGCGTTCAAGGCGCGCTACGGCGGATTGCTGGTGGCGACAGGGTACGAGAAAGATCTCCACTGGTAGCCGCTGTCAATAATCATCCGAAAGTCACCCCCATTAATCATCTGAAACTCCCCCCACCTGGGTTTAGGGTGTCCGATTGGGGGAGCGCGAGGGGGAGTTTCACATGATTGCTGACAGCCGCGGCACTACTCTCACCCTGTAGCCGTTCCCTGAGGGCGCCTGGCACTGAATCTGCCCCGCGAGGGAAGGGCTGCTGGGCGAGCTGAGGACGGATTGTCGCGTGATCGAGTCGCCGTTCGCCAGCGTGCGGCTGCGCGACCGCGCGACCAGGGGCGCCGGTTCCAGAACCAAAGGCCTTCTGATGGCGTTCAGGCTGGTTCCTCGTATCTGAACCCCTTCCTTCCACGGTAAAAACGACGGCCAGGCAGTCGCGAAAAAACGCGGTCCAATGCATCCAGTTTCAAAAGTCGAGAGTTTTGCTCACGAAATACGCACCGCATATTCACGAGCTAACACATTCCTTGATCTGAACCATCTTCGGCTGCTTCGGAACTCTGCCATTTCGCCGGAAGTGAGTCAGGCTCGCGGATATCAGACCATCACCACGAGGAGCGCACTCAGACGCTACGGATTCGGCGTCAAAACCGGGCTTGAATTTTCCGTTTGCAGATCGCCTGGCGTTGGTGTTAGTCCAAATCACGATTCAATATGGAAATTCCGGCTGAAAGGTTCTCAGTCAAAGGTCCGCCGAACAGCGCGATCCGAAGCTGATCGCAAGCGACAAACGATCCTACGTAGATTCAGAATGCGACGCCAGACGTATTATTTCGGAACACTTACCAAACAGATAGATATATTCTCTTATCCGCGCACCGGCGCGCACTTCTTTGCCCACTGCTTTATGGGTCTGTTTGATCTCATATCTTTCCCACATGAGGATTTACACAACCGAGAAGCCATCGAGCGTCAACTGGAGTTGTCGGAACAAAGCCTGTATGGCTTAGACCTGCGGGAAAGTTCGGTGCCATATCAGCCGATATGGCTGAACGCCCTCGCCAACGGGATGCATGGTATGCCTAAGAAGGGTCAGAGCCCCGCGATGCTTCTGATCCGAGATCCGATTGCGACTGCCTACAGCTACTACCGGGTGAGACACCGCTGGGGTTTCGAGATCGAGCGGCCTATTCAATGGCTCAACAACTATCTCGCGGGCTACTACGACTTCTACGAGCAAGGCTTCACGATGCTACGACAGTTTCCCGCTGATACGCTTTTAATAAGTTATGAATCGCTAGTAGAAAGCCCCAAGATGCTCGAAGAAGTCATCCGGTTCGTCGGAGTCAAACCGAAGCTTGCGCCTGGATTCGTCTATTGGCTAACTCAATTCAGCAATTTTACGGTACCGGGTGAACGATCTTTCTACCGCGAGGGCCGCAACGACGCTTGGCAAGAAGATGTTATTTGGGTTAACTTACTTCGGGGTGCGGAGCCCCGAGATTTCAAGGCCTTTGGTTACGGGTCGATCTCGACGTACATCGATCGAGTGCCAAAGAACGGGCGCGCGTGAGGATAGAAGAACCGCGCGGAACGGAAGATCCCGAGAGATCAACAGGGAAACATTCGCCCGAACGCGTCCCATCGCCAGCGAAGCCAAGAACCTATCGAGCCAAACCGAACGAGGGCTATTGTTGACTCAAGCCATTCACTTCACCTTATTGTCCCGTACCACTCGATGGTGCGCCGTAGTCCTTCCACAAAATCAGTCGTTGCCCTGAATCCAAATTCCCGCTCAGCTCGCGATACGTCTAGGCACCGCCTTGGTTGACCGTCTGGCTTGGTCGGGTCCCAGACTATTGCACCCTTAAAACCGGTCAACTCCGCGATCAGCGCAGTCAGGTCCCTGATGGTGATCTCCGACCCGACGCCAATATTCACTGGATCTTGCTTATTATATCTTTCTGTCGCTAGGACGATCGCCCGAGCGCAATCCGCGACGTAGAGGAACTCGCGGCTCGCTCTTCCCGTCCCCCAGACCTCGATGCTTTCTGCGCCATCTTCGGTCGCATCGACACATTTCTTGATCAGCGCCGGAATGACGTGTGAATTCGCGGGATCAAGGGAATCGCCCGGCCCATAGAGGTTGACCGGAAGCAGATAGATGGCGTTGAAGCCGTATTGATGCCGGTACGCTTGGGCCTGAACGAGCAGCATCTTTTTAGCCAGCCCGTAAGGAGCATTCGTCTCCTCAGGGTATCCGCTCCAGAGATCCTCCTCCTTGAATGGCACTGGTGTCAGCTTCGGGTACGCGCATACCGTCCCGATCGCGACGAATTTGTCTACTCCATGCAGCCGAGCCTGCTCCATCAGCTCAATACCCATCACTAGGTTTTCGTAGAAGAAACTTCCGGGATTCTCGCGATTAGCGCCGATCCCGCCCACCTTCGCAGCAAGGTGGATCACCACCTCAGGGCGAAAGTCCCGGTACATACGGGCTACGGCTTCCGGTTTTCTCAGATCGTATTCGCGGGACCGCGGTACGAATACATTGCGGCTCCCCGCGCGCCCGAGCTCCTCGACGACGTGGCAACCGAGGAAACCCGTTCCACCTGTTACTACTATCCGTTTGTTTAACACTGACATCGGACCTCTCACTCTGCTGCCACCAATGTTGCTTTCTTTAGGTCTTTTAACAACCGCGAACACTCTACAGCAACCAACGGACTGGAGGCATTCGCTCCGTAGTTCGTGGGTTCAGGGTTGGAAGGATTCTGTCGATTTTGCAATTTGCTTCCGCGGGGCGGGTGCCGATTGGCAGAGCTATCTGATCAAAGCAGACGCGGACCAATTGTTCTCCAATATTAAGGTCATGCTGCTCGACGTCAACTAATTTTGCCGATCTAATTGTCGTTGATCATTCAATGCTTGGCTTCGGTCGGGATATCCACGAACCGCTCACGCGCCATCTCGGCGCCGTACGCGATGCAAGCGAGGACATCCGCTTCTTCGAGACCGGGGTAAGCTTCGAGAATCTCACCCGCAGTGTCACCGTTCGCGAGCAAGTCCAGAATCAGCGACACCCAAATGCGATGGCCCCGAATACACGGCTTGCCAAAGCATATTTTCGGATCGATCGAAATTCTCGTGAGTAATTGGTCCCGAGTCATGGTTCGCCTCATCTCGGCATTGCCAGGAGCATAGCATCAATCAGCCGGTTTTCCTCGCTGTCCTTGGGAAACAGGGCCGAAAACGCATTGGCAAGTCGAAGAAAGTCCGGCCCGCGATCCTCCTCGACCTTGAGCATGGTGCGAAGCGCGGTCGACTTGCCGGCGGTCGCCGATGCGGCAAGTGTTTTAGTAAACGCTATGGCTCGGCGGCACGGGCGAGGAAGGCCCATGCCAACTACTGGAAATTCCGTCTGAACCGTTATTTGAGCGGCTGCCAGAATTGCTATCGAATTGAAGCGGTGAAGGGAAACGGGCTGCGAATTAAACCAAAGCCGACCAATTCCTGATCGAGATCGAAATTTAACCGCGCGACCTTCGCTTCACTGGGGCCACGCTCGATCGAGCGCGGAAATCGCTGCAACTCTGCGCGGTGGTCGAGGGTGTTGTCAGACGGGAGAAGCGACGCTCTATAGACGCGGCTCCGCAGAATTGCTCGCGAGCCAAGCGAGGAAAGCGGTCGCGGTCAGACAGCACGCGTCGACGGAGAAGGACTGGGTATTGGCGGCGCTGGAGAAGAAAAACGCCGAGCATAGGCGCTCGCGCGAGCAGGCTCAACTCGATGATCACGTCACGCGCATGTTGGAAAAGTATCCAGGAGCATTCTTAATGCATATCAATGCAATGAAGTGGGAGTCAGTCGATGAAGCCGTCGCGGAAAAGCTGCTTCAACTGGCTATCGAGGATGACGATCGCGAAAGCGAACTACGCAAGCTCGCGCTCAAGTGCGACGCGCTGGCGCTGGACTGACTACAGGTAGCGATGCAGGCCGCGGCGCTCGAGCTCCTCGGTGACGCGGCGGACATGCGGCGACATCTCGCGGTGCGCAACCAGGATCGCATCTCCCGTATCGACGACGATCAGATCGCGCACGCCAAACAACACCATCAGGCGCGAATCCGGGTACGCCAGCACGCGCTCGGAATCGAGTGCGATCGCGTTGCCGCGAAGCACGTTGCCGCCATTCCCGCCGACCGCACCCCACAGCCCGTCCCACGATCCCACGTCATGCCATGAAAATCGCGCGCGCACGCCGAGCACGTTGGAGCTTTTCTCCATTATCACGCGGTCGAACGAATCGAACCGCAGCCTCCCGTAGGCGCGCGCGAGTTTCGTCCGCGGCGTGCGCGCGAGCCGATCGGCCGCCTTGCCGAGCGCCGGGCAATGCGCGGCGAATTCCCGCGCCAGCGTCCGCGTCGACGCCACGAACATCGAGGCATTCCACAAGTAACGCCCGCTCCGCACCATCCGGCGCGCAATTGCAAGCGCGGGTTTCTCGACGAACTTTTCGATCTTGAATCCGGCGCCGACCTTTGGACCGATCTTCTGATAGCCGTAGCCGGTTTCGGGCCGGGTCGGAGTAATCCCTACAGCGACGATCGATTCGTTGGCCGCGGCGAGACCGATCGCGTCGGCAAGCGTGCGGCGATATTGAGCGGCTGTCGCGATGTAGTGATCCGCCGCGACCGCGGCGATGATTCCCTCGCCCAGCCGGCGCTTGATAATCGCGGCGCCGTAGGCGATTGCCACTGCGGTGCCGCGCGCATCGGGTTCAACGATCAAATTCTGCGCCGGAATCAGCCCGCGGATCGCACGCCGAAACGGCGCCTGGTGCGCCGCTGCGGCCAGGACGAAAATTCGCTCGCGCGGGATGAGCGGCACATGACGCGCGATCGTATCCGCGAGCAGGCTAATCTTGCCGTCGATCGAAAAAAGCGGCTTGGGCCTTGCCACGCGGCTCGCAGGCCAAAAGCGCGTGCCGCGGCCGCCCGCGATAATCAGCACCGAGGCGCGCTGCGGCATGGAAGTTCGAGCCATCGGGTCAGATAGCACCGAGTTCGCGGAGTTTGCCGTCGAACAGCGCGCGAATTTCGGCCAATCGCTTTTCGTTGGTAGCTTCGAAGCGCATCACCAGCGCGGGCTGGGTATTCGACGCGCGCACCAGGCCCCATCCGTCGGCAAAATTCACGCGCACGCCGTCGATATCGATGACTTCATAGTGCTTGCGGAAAAAATCGGCCGCCTGCCGCACCACTTCGAATTTGCGATCATCGGGGCAGTCAACGCGAATCTCCGGCGTGACATGACTGGCGGGAAGATCGGCGAGAATCGCGCCGAGGCCGCGCCCCTCGCGGCTGATGATTTCAAGAATGCGGAACGAGGCGTAGATCGCGTCATCGAAGCCGAAGTAGCGGTCGGCGAAAAACATGTGCCCGCTCATCTCGCCCGCCAGCGCCGCGTGCTCCTCTTTCAGCTTGCTCTTGATGAGCGAATGGCCCGTCTTCCACATGATCGGCCTGCCGCCGTGGCGCGCGATATCGTCGTACATCCGCTTCGAGCATTTCACGTCGCCGATAATCGTCGCGCCGGGACGCTCGCGCAGAACCGCGCGCGAGAACGCGACCATCAACTCGTCGCCCCAAACGATCTTTCCGTTCTCGTCCACCGCACCGACGCGGTCGGCGTCGCCGTCATACGCGATGCCGATCGCAGCCTTATTTTTTTTCACCACCGCAATCAGATCTCGCATGTTGTCCTCGACCGTAGGATCGGGATGATGGTTGGGGAAGCGCCCGTCCATCTCGGTGTAGAGCTCGATCGTCTCGAGTCCAAGCCGCTTCATCAGCGGAGCCGCGACCACGCCGCCGCATCCGTTGCCCCCGTCCACGACGACCTTGAGTCCCGGCGTGAGTTTGAACTGCGACAGGATGAAATCGTTGTAGTCGGGAATCACCGGGCGCTCGGAGAGCCAGCCCTTGGCGCCGGTCGTCACAAAATCGTGCCGCTCGATTATTTCGCGCAGCCGCTGAATCTCCGCGCCATAAATCGTCGTCGAACCCACGCCCAGCTTGAAGCCGTTGTACTCGGCCGGGTTGTGACTGCCGGTAATCATCGCACCGCCGTCCATCTTCCAGCTCAGCACCGAAAAATAAAGCAGCGGCGTCGGCACCACGCCGACGTCAACCACGTTGATGCAGCCGGAAAGGAGACCCTCGACCAGCCGATCGCGCAAGCGGTCCGACGACAGCCGGCAATCGCGGCCGAGCGTGATCGTTTTCTTCCCCGCACGATGCAACAAGGTGGCGTAGCCGCGCCCGAGATCGACCACGAAGTCGTCGTCGAAATCGTTTGCGACGATGCCGCGGATGTCGTACTCGCGGAATACTTGCGAATTCATTATTGTCAGTCTGTGCGACCGACTACGTCAGTGCAAGATAGCTGCCCGCAGGATGGTTACCGATGACCGCCGCCGGGAAATCGCCGGCGGGTAACGAAGCCCGCGTCGCGATTGTTACCGGCGCCGGCCGCGGCATCGGACGCGCGGTTGCGCTCGAACTCGCGCGCGCCGGCTACTCGCTATGCCTCGCCGCTCGCTCGCGCGATGAACTCGAAGAAACCCGCTCGCAGACCGGGCTGCCGCCGGGGCGCGCGTTGATTGTTCTGGTTGATCTGGCTATCGATGAAGCGCCCGACAATTTGATTAGCGCCGCGCTCGATTGCTACGAGCATATCGACGTGCTGGTCAACAACGCCGGATGGGCCCCGCCGCGAACGCCGCTGCTCAAGATGCGTCCGGTCGATCTCGATCGCATGATCGCCGTTAATCTGCGGGCCCCGATCGCGCTTACGCGGACGGCCGCTGCTGCAATGGCCGCGCGAGGCGGCGGCGCGATCGTCAACGTCGCATCCTCGGCCGCCATCAAGGTTCCCACCGGCGAGGCCGTCTATGCCGCGACCAAGGCCGCGCTGATCGCGTTCACGCGCGCGGCGTTCGGCGAGTTGCGCCAAAGCGGGCTCAAGCTCGCGGTGATCGTTCCGGGACTTGTCGATACCGCGCTGATTCCGAATAACAAGCGGCTCGATCGCGCGGCGATGCTTTCGACGGCCGATGTCGCCCAGGCCGTGATGCAGATCGTGAACTCTCCCGCGGGCGCATGCCCGGTCGAAGTGACGCTCGAACCGCAAATGGATCCGGAGCGTCCACGATGAGTTCCGACGTTCACGCGCGCGCGGCGATGTCATTCACGGCGCGATTCGCGCTCGTGCTGGCGGCGGGATTGGTCGCGGCGATCGTTCTGGCACCGCTGGCGGCCGCCGCGGTATCGGCTGCGGGATGGCGCTTCCCGTTTCCTCGAATTTTCGATCGGACCGTGATGGCGACGCTGTTGATCGCGATGATTTGGGCCGCGCGCGACTTGAATCTCGCCTCGCTGCTGAGCCGCGGCTTCCGGCATCCCGCAACGCCGAGCATCGTCCGCGCGATTCGCGGTCTGGTCGTGGCGATCTGCGCGATTGCGATTCTATTCGCGCTGGCGCTCGCGGCCCGCGGCAGCGGAATCGGCGATCGCGGAGCGGCCGTGGCGCGGATCCCGAAATATTTTCTCTCGGCGATCGCGATCGCGATCATCGAGGAAGGATTCTTCCGCGCGTTTCTACTCGGCGGCATGAAAGGCGACTTCGGCAACCGGGTCGCGCTAATTGCAAGCGCCGCAATCTACGCCGTCGCGCATCTCGTGCGCTCTCCGGCGCGCTTCTATATCACCGGCTACGAGCCCGCGGCCGGATTGATCACGCTCTCGCACAGCATCGACCAATTCACCAATCCCGCGATCGCGATTCCCACGCTGATAGGACTATTCCTTCTCGGGATCGTACTCGGCAAAGCGTATATCCTCACGGGCAGTGTGTATTTCTCGATCGGACTGCACAGCGGCTTCGTGCTGGGCGCGAAGATGTGGCCGAAAATAATTCTCGGCCGTGGCGCTCTTCCGTGGTGGGTCGCAGGAGGCGGAGCGATTCCGCTAATCGGCGGCGCCGCCGCATGGGCAATCGCGATTGCTATCCTCGCGATGCTCCGTCCGATCTCCGGCGCGCGACGAACTGCCGCCTGACTAGGCGTCGTACAGCGAGGGGGAGCCGCTTACTGGGCGGGTGCGGTAGCGGCGATGCGTCCACAACCATTGCTCGGGATACTTTCTGACCATCTCTTCGATCGCCTTTTGATAGCGCGCGGTGTTCACCAGCGCGTCGGCTTTCCGGTCTCCCGTCCGCTGCTGTTCGATCTCCTCGAAAATTTCAATCACGTGACTGCGGCCGTCGGGCTGGCGCACGATAAACACGGGCAACACGGGCGCACCCGCCATCATTGCGAGGCGATCGAATCCACCCGGAGTGGCGGCCATCTCGCCGAAAAACGGCACCCAGATGGCCTCGGAGCGCTTGGCGTTCTGATCGAGCGGGATGCCGATGATCTCGCCGCGCTTGAGCGAGCGCAGCATCTCGCGCGCCGCGGTGTGCTTGCGAATGGTCCGCACTCCCACCCGCTCGCGGATGAATGTCACCAGTGCGTCGCCGGCCAGAAAGCGCTGGGTGTGATGAACCACGGTGATCTGGAACCCGTGCAGCGCATGTCCCGCGGGCAGCAGCTCGAAATCTCCAAAATGCGCAGTCAGGATGAGCGCGCCCTTGCCGGGGTACCTCGGCGTGAGATTGTTCCAGATGTCGAGCCGATTGTAGGTGACGCGGCGCGCCAGACGGCGGTAGAAGAATCCGCCCAGCCGAACGTACTCGGCGCCGGTCCGGCCAAGGTTTATGTACGACGCGCGCAGGATGCGCCTTCGCTCCGCGTCGCTGAGTTCGGGAAACGCGATCTCGAGATTGCGGATTCCGATTCGCGTGTGACGGCGGTCGAAACGATGGAAGATCAAACCGCCTGCCTCTCCCAATTTGTAGAGAATGAAGTCGGGGAGGAGGCTGAGCGCGTGTAGAATGCCAACCAGCAGCCAGAAGATCAGCCGATCCTTGAGGCCCATCCGGATGCGCATGCTCCGCGGGATTCCATGAGCGAGCGGAAAGTCCTGCTTCGTCGCGCCGTTAGCCGAGTCGGCCGGAGCGGCGCCGCGCTTCAACACCTCGCCGACCGAATCGAGCGATTCGCGGTGATCGAGCTGGGGAGTTGCTGGTGAAGACGCTAATGCCATCGTGTGCGGCGCTCTCTACAATACCGATCGTTCGCGTTTGGGGCCTTTGGGAATCACGACCAAGCCTGAATCGGTGACGAAGAATCGCTGCCGATCGCGCTCGAGGTCATATCCTATCTCTTCGCCCTCGGGAACATAGACGTTCTTGTCGATGATCGCGCGGCGAATTTTCACGTGCCGCCCGATTTCCGCGTAGTCCATGATGACCGAGTCCTCGACCAGGCTGTACGAATGGACGAATACCGAGCGCCCGAGCACGGAATTGCGAATGGCGCCGCCCGACACGATACATCCCTCCGAGATCACCGAATGAAGCGCCAGCCCGCGCCGCCCGTTCTCGTCGAAGACGAATTTCGCCGGCGGCTGATCGAAGTACGCGGTGCGCAGCGGCCAGAGCGGATTGTACAGGTTCAGATGCGGGCGCGCGTCGCGCAAATCCATGTTGGCCTCGAAGTACGCGTCGAGGGTTCCCACGTCCCGCCAGTAGCTGAGATTGAGCTCGGAGTCGCCGCGGATGCGATTGGTCATGAAATTGTACGCGTAAACCGGCACTCGATTGATCAACGCCGGGAGGAGGTCGCGGCCGAAATCGTGATTACTGTTTTCCTTGATCGAATCCTCGATCAGCGCCTCGCGCAGCACTTGGGGATTGAACAGGTAGTTGCCCATCGAGGCCAGCGAGCGTCCCGGCGCACCGGGCATCTGGGGCGGATTGTCGGGCTTTTCCACGAAGCTTGAAACGCGCAGGCCCGAATCGACCTGGACGATCCCAAACTGATTCGCCTCGTCCACGGCCACCGGCAGAGTCGCGACCGTGACAGCCGCCTTGCGATCCATGTGAAACTCGATCATCTGCTGGATGTCCATCCGGTAGATGTGGTCCGCGCCAAAGACCGCGACCAGGTCCGGCTTGGTGTCGTCGATAAGATTGAGATTTTGAAAAATCGCATCTGCCGTCCCCTGGTACCACGTCTCGCCCATCCGCATCTGGGCCGGAACCGGGATGACAAAGTGATTGGGCAGCATCCCGCCGAATTGCCATCCGTCCTTGAGATGCTCGATCAGCGATTGGGAGCGCCATTGCACCAGCACATAGATCGCGTAGATGCCTGAATTGATGAAATTGGAGAGCACGAAGTCGATAATGCGGTATTTGCCGCCGAACGGGACCGCAGGTTTGGCGCGATCCCGGGTCAGCGGATGGAGCCGGGTACCCTGCCCTCCTGCCATCACTAGCGCCAGCGTTCTCATTTGAGCAAAAGAACTCGAATCGTCATTGCGCGGCTCGCCTCGGCAAAATAGGCGCGCCAAGTGCAGGTTGCTCGCGGCACCATCGGAAACCTATCCGTCCGGCGCTGAGGTGCAGCTTTTTTCATCCGTGAAATCTCTGAATTGTGGCAAATACCGGAGGGATTTTTGGATAGTGGCATGAATCAGTCATAAAAAAGAAGCTTCGGCGCGGCGGATTTAGCTTGATTTTACTCGATTTTGCATCTTGCCGCCAATTGTGCCGCAAGGCACGTCATTTGCTTGAAACTTCCATAGGGCTCTTACGTCTAAATTGCTACATCGATTATGGTAATCGGATGCACGAGCCCTCTCGCGGTGGAACGCGATGAGAGGAGGATACAGAAAATGCAAACAGCGGTTAGCAGAAATGAATCGAAAACAACCGGTAGCCCGGGAGTAGTTTACCGCACGATCTGTCAGAATCCCGGCTGCGGTTTTAAATTCGATCTCAAAATAACGCCTCAAAACGCCAGCCTTCTCAGCGGTACGATGGCATGTGCGCACTGCAAGCGGCACGGCGGCCAACTGAAATCCCAGGGGCGCATCAGCGAAAAGCTCTTCGCGGCCAAGCTACTGTTCCGCCCCACCGGGGGCGGGCCGACGCGTGGCGACGAGGACGAAATGGGAGCGGACTCCCGCTATTAACCTGGACGCGCGGATCATCTAATCTAGATGGGCTGTCACTAGATCCGTTGCCTTATCGTTACGGCGC
>CABEBV010000082.1_pt1 | contig 13841 bp, 7 predicted proteins | sample 3132751 | NCBI WGS metagenome assembly CABEBV01 (sample SAMEA5534347, study PRJEB31848) | metagenome | biome: tundra; feature: field; material: soil | place: USA | collected 2013-05 | depth 0.45 m | reverse complement strand
CGCTCTACGAGCGCTCGGATCGCGTGGGCGGATTGCTCACTTACGGCATTCCAGACTTCAAGCTGGAAAAGTGGATCGTCAACCGGCGCGTTGAGCAAATGAAGGCCGAGGGCCTCGAGATTGTCACCAGCTGCCGCGTCGGCTTCGACATCCATGCGGACGAGATGCGCTCGAAGTACGACGCAATCGTGCTCGCGATGGGCGCGACCAAGCCGCGTGACCTGCCGATCCCGGGACGGGATCTCAAGGGAATCCATTTTGCCATGGAATTCCTGCCGCAACAGAACAAGCGTAACTTCGGCGACGCGCTCGATCCTGCCGCCGAGATCACTGCGAACGGAAAGCGCGTGGTCATTCTCGGCGGGGGCGATACGGGTTCCGATTGCCTGGGCACCTCAAATCGCCAGGGCGCGATCGTCGTGCATCAGTTCGAGCTGCTCCCGATGCCGCCTGAAAAGCGCACCGCCGAAATGCCGTGGCCCGACTGGCCGATGATCATGCGCACCTCGAGCTCGCACGAAGAGGGCGTGCAGCGCGACTGGAGCGTGAACACGAGCAAGTTCTCCGGCGAAAACGGCATCGTGAAAAAACTCCACGGCGTGCGGCTCAACTGGAAGCATGACAACGGGCGGATGGTGATGGAGCAAATTCCGGGCACCGATTTCGAGATCGAGTGCGACCTCGTGCTGCTCGCGCTCGGATTTCTCGGCCCCGAGCCCGACGGCATAATCTCGGAGCTTGGTGTCAAGCTCGACCCGCGCAGCAACGTGCAGTGCGAGAGTTACATGTCGAGCGTCCCGGGAGTTTTCGCCGCCGGAGACGCACATCGCGGGCAATCGCTGGTGGTGTGGGCGATATGGGAAGGGCGCGAAGCGGCGCGCGCGGTCGATGCTTACCTGATGGGCGAGACCTTCCTGCCCTCGAGTCCTGAACTCTGATCGCTGCATACCGTGAGCGGAGGTGGGTGCGCGAAGTAGCGCTTGATTTCGTGCAGGCTGCCATTCATCGGACAGGATTACTGAGACGCCATAGCGAGGAAGTCTGCGAGGTGGACGACCTTGACGTTCGAACCGCGGCGGCGAAGTTCGGCGGCAATCTGAAACTCGCATCCTGGATTCGCCAGCACGACGTAATCCGCGCCTGTCGCAACAATATTGTCGGCTTTGCGCCGCGCCAAGTCGCGCGCCATTGCGGGCTCGGTCAAATTGTAGGATCCGGCCGAACCGCAGCAGAGATCGGACTCCGTCATCTCGACGATCGTCACGCCCGGAATCGAGGCGAGCAATTTGCGCGGCGCTTCGCGCACCCCGAGTCCGTGCACGAGGTGACAAGCGTCGTGATAAGTGACGCGGCATCGAAATTCGTGCTTCGGACCCGCCGGTGCGTCGAGCAGCAAAGAACTCAGGTCCCGCACTTTCGAGGAAACCGCGCGCGCAGCCTCAACGAATTGCGGCTCGTCTCTGAGCAAATCACCGTATTCTGCGATTGCCACCGAGCATCCCGACGCGGCCGACACGATCGCATCGGCACCGGAGTTCTTCAGCGCGCGAACGTTCGCACGGGCAAAATCGCGGGCTCGCGATCCGTTACCCGAATGCAGATCAAGTGCTCCGCAGCATGAGGTCGGTTCGAGTTGGACGACGCGATAACCTGCGGCGGCGAGCAGACGCTCACTGTTCAGGTTTTCCGAATTCGCAAGTACTTGCGCGACGCATCCGCGATGCACGACGACCGTCGGTGCGTCGGTGCGCGGCGCGATGGTTGCTCCCCTGGCGAGCGGGCGCAAGTCGGGTTCAAGCGGCGGAAGAAGATCGAGCCAATCGTCAATCATGCGCGGCAGAACGGCTCTCAGAGCGGGTCTCAGGCCAAGGCGATCGACAAGCTTCAGCGGCGCCAGCAGCACCCGCAGACGATGCGGGTACGGGAAAATCGCGCCGACGGCGCGCCGCTTGAATCGATCGACGAAGCCGCGGCGATGATTTTGCTCGACTAATGAACGCGCACCCGCAATCAAGCGGCCGTAATGAACGCCGGACGGGCAGGCGGTCTCGCAACCGCGGCATCCGAGGCACAAATCGAAATGGCGCGCCGCGTCGTCGTCGAGGTCGATGCGGCCTTCGGCCAGCGACTTCATCAAATAGATTCGGCCGCGCGGCGAGTCCATTTCGCATCGCGTTACAACGTAGGTCGGACAAGCCTCGGCGCAGAGCCCGCAATGAACGCAGTCGAACAGCAGGTCGTAGTCGGAGACGCCGCGAGCCGGATTCAATGGTATCAGGGAGGCCGTGGCCATCAGATTCCTCCGACGAAGCATCCGGGGTTGAAGATCCCGACCGGGTCGAAGGCCGCCTTGAGCCGACGCATAAGCGCGAGCGCGCCGGCGTTGGGAGTGTCGAAGAATTCCAGCGAGTCGCGGATCGCCGGCGCGGCGGCGATCAGCCGAAGATTACCGCGCACCGAGCGCGCAACTTCACGCCACCGCGCGATGGTTTTAGCGAGAGCCTCCGCGCTGTGTTCGCCGGCCAGGATTATCTGCGCCACGCCGGAGCCGGCGTGAGCGCGAAATTCAATGTCGTTGCCGCAGGTCTCCAGCACTCGTGTGAGAGACGCGGGTGGAACCGCGATTTGAGCGGCCAGCGGGGCCGAATGGAAATCGATATCGCGCAGCAGCTCGTAACTGCTTAGAGCGCGATCGCCGTCGAGAATTTCACCGCGCGCGCCGACCAGATCGCGAATCCGCCCGGCCTGGTAGCTGACTTCCAACGGACTTCCAGAGAAACCGGCCAGAAGAAGAAACTGACTGGTAGAATTGAAGCCGGCTGCGAGGGCAGGACTGAGTATATCGAGATTACTCAATGGCAGTGCGTCATTGAGTATGCAAGCGGCGGCGAATGCGTCTGCTGCGCGCGCATAGGGAACGACCGTGAGACAGTAGTCACATGGAATGGGACGCACTTTGAACGTCGCCTCAGTTACTATTCCAAGTGTACCGAATGCCCCACCCATCAGTTTCATCAAATCATAGCCCGCGACGTTTTTGACCACGCGGCCGCCGCCGTGAACGAGGTTGCCGCCGTGACCGACGAAGCGAACTCCGATCAGGAGGTCGCGCGAGGTGCCCTCGGAAAGGCGAAGCGGTCCGGAGTGCGCGGCGCCGATTAACGAGCCGAGAGTCCTCATCCCGGGGCCGCATGGATCGACGGGGAGCCGCTGGCGGGCGCCCGCCATGGCAGCATTCAGTTTGCCGACTGTGATTCCCGACTCCGCAACAATTGTCATATCGTCGGGTTCGTAGGCGACAATTCGCGCTAGCTGCGCCATCGAGATACCGAGCGCGACAGGCGAGCGCCGAATACCCGCGAGCGAGCGTGCCGCGCCCATGGGTGTCAGCGCAATCCGATCCGCTTCGCACATCCGGACGATCTCGCAGATTTCCTCGACGGAAGCGGGCTCGACGATCGTATCCGCAGCGCGCGCCTCATTACCGATTGGCGCGCGAACGCGGCCGGCGCCGATGATCGAGTCGAGCCGGTTCGCCAGATTTGAAGATGTAGTGGCAGCCACGATATCCGTTGGAAGCGGCGACTATATCGGCGCCTGGCGGCGCGGCGCGGCGCGGCCACCTCGACGCATGCGCCTGGCTGCGGAATCACCTTGCCGGGATTCGATCGCTCCATTGGATCGAACACGTGGCGCAGTTCCGTCATGACGCGAAGATCGTCGGGCGAGAACATCAGCGGCATCTCGCCGATTTTCTCGACGCCGATTCCATGCTCGCCGGTGAGGCTGCCGCCCATCTCGATGCAGGCCTTGAGGATTTCGCGTCCCGCGTCGATTGCCCGGCGGACCTGATCAGGTTCGCGCTCGTCGTAAAGAATGATCGGATGCAAATTGCCGTCGCCGGCGTGAAATACGTTGCCGATGCGCAACTCATAGCGACGGCTGACGTCGGCGATCACGCGCAGAATCCGCGGCAGGCAGGTTCGCGGAACGACGCCGTCCTGAGTCGCGTAGTTCGGCGCGAGGCGGCCGACCGCACCGAACGCGCGTTTGCGCGCCTTCCATAACAGTGCGCGCTCCGCTTCGTCACGCGCGAGCCTGACGCTCGACGCGCCGGCCAGGCTTGCAGTTTTCGCGACCTCATCGGCGTAGCTGGTCAGTCCAGCCTCGAGACCTTCGAGCTCGATGATCAGCACCGCGCCTGCGTCGAGAGGCAGTCCGACATTGAATGCCTCCTCGACGGCGCGAATGATGAGCTGGTCCATCATTTCGAGCGCGGCCGGCACAATTCCCGACGCGATTATCATCGACACGGCACGCGTCGCGGTGTCGGCGTCGGGAAAGGCGGCCAGGATTGTGCGATGATTTTCGGGCTCGCGCATCAGTTTGAGCGTTGCGCGCGTGACGATTCCCGCGGTGCCCTCCGCGCCGACGACGGCGCCGACCAGATCGTAGCCGCATCGCTCTTCAGCCGGTCCGCCGAGCTCGACGACCTCGCCGTCGGGCAGAACGACTTCGAGCGCGAGCACGTGATTGGTGGTCACTCCGTATTTCAAAGTGTGCGGACCGCCCGAATTCTCTGCGATGTTGCCGCCGATGGTGCATGCCACCTGCGACGATGGATCGGGCGCGTAGAAATATCCTCTCGACTTGACGGCGTTGGTGACGTGCAGGTTGACCACGCCGCTCTCGGCCTCGACGCGCCGATTGTCGAAGTCGATTTCCAGAATCCGGTTCATCTTCGAAGTGCAGATCATCGCGGGCGCGTTCAACGAAAGGCATCCGCCCGAAAGGCCTGTCCCCGCACCGCGCGGAACGAAAGCAATGCCGCGGCGATGGAGCGCGGCGAGGACGGCGCTCAGCTGCGCGGTCGAGCGCGGGAGGATCAGCACGTCGGGGGCGCGCTTCTCGACGGTCCATCCGTCGCACTCGTAAACCTTCAGCTCGGTTGCGCGCGAGACGATCCCGCCGGCTCCGATAATTTCGCCAAGCTCATCGAGAAGTTTGCGGTCGATGGCACTCATCTCTGTTGCGACGGCGCGTCCAATCCCCGCAGCACTCTACCACGACCGCGAATCAGGCGCGCGAGTAATGCTTTTGCTGTTGATCGCTCGCGGTCATAATAGCAAGGTTCGATTTCAGCCCGGAATCTCGTGGGCGCCCGATTGGTGCGCGCGGAAACCCCGGGCGATTCGTTGGAAGGAGAAACACACGTGGCGGATTCATTTCCAGAACTCATGCCTGCGGCGCGGATTCTGCTCGGTCCGGGGCCATCCAACGTCAATCCGCGCGTGATGAAAGCGATGTTGTCGCCGGTCGTTGGTCACCTCGATCCGGATTTCGTGAAGGTGATGGAGAATATCAAGCGGCTGCTGCGCATCGTCTTCCGCACCAAAAACGAGATCACGTTTCCCGTCTCCGGCACCGGTTCCGCGGGGATGGAAGCCGTGATGGCGAATCTGATCGAAGACGGCGACGAGGTCGTAGTCGGTGTTAACGGCGCGTTCGGAACGCGACTAGCGGAAGTCGCATCGCGACTCGGCGCAAAGGTTCACAAGGTCGAGGCGGTTTGGGGAACGATCGTGGAACCGGCGAAAGTCGCGGCGGCGCTCAACGCGGCGAAAGATCCGAAGCTGGTCGCAGTGGTTCACGCCGAGACTTCGACCGGGATACATCAGCCGATCGAGGAAATCGCCGATCTGGCGCATCGGCACGGCGCGATGATGGCGATCGACGCGGTAACATCGCTCGCGTGCGTGCCGGTCGAGATTGACAAGTGGGGCATCGACGCCTGTTACAGTTGCACGCAGAAAGGACTCGGCGCGCCCCCCGGGCTGGCGCCGGTGACGTTCAGCGCGCGCGCGATGGAGTCGGTGCACAAGCGCAAAACGAAGTGCCGCTCATGGTACTTCGACGTTGCGTTGATCGAGCAGTATTGGGGACCCGACAGGCTCTACCATCATACGGCGCCGATCACGATGAACTACGCGCTCTACGAGGCGCTGCGGATCGTCGTCGAGGAAGGGTTGGAAGCGCGATGGCGGCGGCATCGCATCAACGCAGCCGCGTTCCAGGCCGGAGTGCGGGCGATGGGTCTGCAGCTCGCCGCGCAGGAAGGATACCGCTTGCCGCAGCTCACGACGATCGCGGTGCCGGCGGGAATCGACGAAGCGAAGGTGCGAGCGGAATTGTTGCGGCTGTTCAATATCGAAATCGCAGCCGGACTCGGGCCGCTCAAAGGCAAGATCTGGCGCGTCGGTCTGATGGGCGAGGGTTCGCGGCGCGAAAACGTGATGCTGGCGCTGAACGCGCTCGAAGAAATCATCGGTTCGATGGGGTTCGAGATTGCGCGCGGCCGGGCGCTGACCGCTGCCGAGGATGCCTACAGTGCGGAGGGCACCGGCGCGGGCGAGCCGCCCGCGGAAGCATCATGAGGATGGTAGTAAGGTGCCTTCGCGGCCGAGCGCGAAGGCATAGTCAGTGACTATTACGAAATAGTCACTACATTAGCTACTCTTCCGAATCCTCTGCGCCGTCGTTGCCGTTGGATCCGTTGCCGTTGCCTTCGTCCTCGTCGCGCTCCGCCATCCCGGCCACGGCGCGGACGCGTTCTTCCCCCTCGAGCCTCACCATGTGAACGCCCTGCGCGTTGCGGCCTGTTATTCGCACTCCCTTGACGGCCAATCGAATCACCTTGCCGCTGTCGGTTATCAGCATCACCTGGTCGTCGATCCCGACCTGCCGGACGCTGATCACCTTGCCGGTTTTCTCGGTCACGTTCATCGTGATGACGCCCTTGCCGCCGCGATGCGTCAGGCGGTAGTCCGAGGCGGGCGTGCGCTTGCCGTAACCGAGTTCCGAAACCGTCAGCAGGGTCTCGTCGTCGCGCACGGTTGACATCGAAACGACTTCGTCCTCGAGCAGGATGACGGTTTTGCCTTCCTTGACGGTCTGCGACTCGAGTTCCATCCCGACCACGCCGCCGGTCGCGCGGCCGATCGGGCGCGCTTCTTCTTCCTTGAAGCGAATCGCCTGTCCCTCGCGCGTAGAGAGCACGATTTGCTGATTGCCGTCGGTGATTCGCACATCCACCAGCGTGTCGCCGTCTTCGAGATTGATCGCGATGATTCCGGTCGAGCGAATATTTTCGTATTCGTCGAGCGCAGTCTTTTTCACGCGGCCGCGGCGGGTAGAGAAAAAGGCGAACTTGCCCGCAATCTCGCGCGGCACGGGAATAAATGCGGACAGCGTTTCGTCATTGGCGAGGCTCAGCAGGTTGGCGATCGAGCGTCCCTTGGCTGCCCGCCCGCCCTCAGGCAGTTCGTAGGCCTTGAGCTCGTAAACCTTGCCCGCGCTGGTGAAGAACATCAGGCGATCGTGCGTCGAGACGCGCTCGAGATGTTCGACGAAATCTTCTTCGGTGGTGGTCGCGCCAATCTTGCCGCGGCCGCCGCGCTTTTGCGTGCGATAGAGCGAGAGCGGGGTGCGCTTGATGTAGCCGCCGTGCGTGACGGTGACGAGCACGTCCTCCTCGACGATCAGGTCCTCGACCGAGAACTCGCCCTCCGCTTCGATGATCTGGGTGCGGCGCGGATCGGCGAACTCTTTTTTTATTTCGTTGAGCTCGCCTGCGATCAGCTTCAACAATTCCTTCTCGTCGGCGAGAATTTTCTTGAAGCCGGCGATCAGAGCGACGGTCTCCTTGTGCTCGGTTTCGATCTTCTCGCGCTCGAGCGAAGTGAGACGGCGCAGCGTCAGATCGAGGATCGCCTGCGCCTGCAACTGCGAAAGGCCGAACTGCTTCATCAAGCCGCTGCGTGCGGTCTCGGCATCCTTCGACTTGCGGATCAGACTGATGACCGCGTCGAGATTCTTGAGCGCGGTCAGCAAGCCGTCGAGGATATGAAGCCGCGCCTCGGCTTCTCTCAGCTCGAAACGCGTGCGCCGCGTCAGCACGATCTTGCGATGCTCGAGGAACGCAACGAGCATCTGCAGAAGGTTCATCTCCTTGGGGCGACCCTCGTGGATGCCGAGCAGAATGATCCCGTAGCCCTGCTGCATCTGGGTCAGCTTGTACAGCTGGTTGAGCACGATGCGCGGCTCGGCGTCGCGCTTGAGCTCGATCACAACGCGCATCCCGTCGCGATCCGACTCGTCGCGGATGTCGCTGATCCCTTCGATCCGCTTGTCGTTGACCAGCTCGGCCATCCGCTCGATCATGCGCGACTTGTTCACCTGGTAGGGGATTTCGCGAATGATGATCGACGATCGCGAACTGCGCTTGTCGGTCTCGATCGCAGCCAGCGCGCGCATCGTGAGCGTGCCGCGACCGGTCAGATAGGCCTGGCGAATCGCCTGGCGGCCGAGCAACTGGCCGCCGGTCGGAAAATCCGGGCCGGGCACGATGTCCAAAATCGTCTCGTGCGTGATGCCCGGGTTGTCGATCAGCGCCAGCAGCGCGTCGCAAACCTCGCCGAGATTATGCGGCGGGATGTTGGTCGCCATCCCGACCGCGATGCCGTCCGAGCCGTTCACCAGCAGGTTCGGAAATTGCGCCGGCAGGATCTCGGGCTCCATGTGCGAGCCGTCGAAGTTCGGGACGAAATCGACCGTGTCCTTGTCGATATCGGCGAGCATCCGCTCGGCCAGCCGCGTCAGCCGACACTCGGTGTATCGGTACGCGGCGGGCGGGTCGCCGTCGATCGATCCAAAATTGCCCTGGCCGTCGATGAGCAGGTAGCGCAGGCTGAACGGCTGCGCCATGCGGACCAGCGAATCGTAAACCGCCATGTCGCCGTGCGGATGGTAACGAGCGAGCACTTCGCCCACCACCGCGGCGCACTTGGTGTAGCGGCGGTTCGACAGCAGGCCGGTGCGGAACATCGCGTACAGGATGCGGCGATGGACAGGTTTGAGTCCGTCGCGAATTTGCGGTAGCGCGCGTCCGATATTCACCGACATCGCGTAGTCCAGGTAGGACTGCCGCATGTCGTCTTCGATATTCAGCAGCGCGGGTTCGTTGCGATGCGGTTCGTTGCCGTTGCTTTCAGCCATTTATTCCGGGGCTCCCGCGAGTTCCGAGCGGCTCGTCAGATGTCGAGGTTGCGGACGTTGAGCGCGTTCTCCTCGATAAACTGCCGGCGCGGCTCGACCTGATCGCCCATCAACGTGGCGAAGATTTCCTCAGCTTCCTCGCGCGACGAAATCTGCACCCGCAGCATCGCCCGCGTCTCCGGGTTCATCGTGGTCTCCCAGAGCTGCCCCGGATTCATCTCGCCGAGCCCCTTGTAGCGCTGGATGTCCACGCCCTTTTGTCCCGCGCCGAGCACCGCCTCCGCCACCGCCTTGAGCGTATCGGCCGTCGATTCGCCTTCGCCAATCTTCAGTTTGAACGGCGCCTTGATTGCCTCGAGTTCCGGATCGAGCCGGCGAATCTCGCGCAGCTCTCCGCTATGCAACAGCGTCAGATCGACCACCGTTGGCGGCGTCGCGCCGTTTTGCGAATGGCTGAACACCGCGCGCCAATGCGCTTCGCCGTCGGGCTCGAGCTTGTAAACCAGGTTGTCGTTCTTCGAGTCCTTGGCGATCGCCTCGGCCATCTGCTTCGCTGCTTTCTCGGATTCAAAACTCTCGTCATCGATCGTCTTGCCGGCCGCCAGCTTGGCGAGCGACGCGATGATCGAGCGCTCCTTCGAACGCCGTTCCAACGCCTCGAACATCTTTTCGAAGAACAGCGCCTTGCGCACAATTGTCTTCAACGCCGCGCCCCTGAACTCTCGCGCGTCCTTGCCCTTGCCGGCTTCGAACGTCACCGCCTCGGCGCCGAGATCGGTCAGATAATCTTCCAGCGCCGTTTCATCCTTGAGATAGCGTTCGGTCTTGCCCTTCTTCGCGCGGAACAGCGGCGGCTGCGCGACGTATAGATAGCCATTCTCGATAATCTCGATGAACTGGCGGAAAAAAAACGTCAGCAGCAGCGTGCGGATGTGCGAGCCGTCCACGTCCGCGTCGGTCATGATCACGATCGTGTGATAGCGCAGCTTGCTTAGGTCCTTGTCCTCGCCGATTCCCATTCCGAGCGCCGTAATCAGGATGCGCAACTCCTGCGACGACAGCATCTTGTCGATGCGCGCGCGCTCGACGTTCAATATTTTGCCGCGCAGCGGCAGGATCGCCTGCGTTTTGCGATCGCGGCCCTCTTTGGCGGTCCCGCCTGCCGATGCGCCCTCGACCAGGTACAACTCGCTGCGCGCCGGGTCGCGCTCCTGGCAGTCCGCGAGTTTGCCGGGCAGCGAGCCCGAATCGAGCGCGCCCTTGCGCCGCACCAGCTCCTTGGCTTTGCGCGCGGCCTCGCGCGCGGTGGCAGCCTCGACCGCGCGAGCCACGATCTTCTTCGCCACCGGCGGCGTCTTCTCCAGGAAATCGCCGAGCTTCTCGTTCACCAGCCCCGTAACGATTCCTTCGACCTCGGAGTTGCCGAGCTTGGTCTTGGTCTGGCCCTCGAACTGCGGCTCGGCGATTTTTATGCTGACGATCGCGGCGAGACCCTCGCGCGTGTCGTCGCCCTCCAGCCGCATATCCTTATTCTTGAAGAGATTGTTCTTGATTGCGTAATTGTTGATCGTTCGCGTCAGCGCCGACTTGAGTCCCGACAGATGGGTCCCGCCCTCGGCGGTGTGAATGTTGTTGGCGTAGGTGAAAATCACCTCGTGGATCGCGTCGGTCCATTGCAGCGCGACTTCGACATCGACGCCCTCGCGCACGCCCTTGAAGAAAATCACGTCGTGAATCGCTTCGTTGCTCTTGCTCAGCGTCGCGACGTACTCGGCAATTCCGCCCTCGTAGTGGAACTCTTCCGCTTTGTTGGTTCGCTCGTCGCGCAGCCTGATCCGCAGTCCCGCGTTGAGGTACGCCATCTCGCGCAGGTAACGCGCGATGATTTCGTACTTGAACTTTATCTCGGGAAATATCTTCGAGTCGGGCGAGAAGGTGGTCTTGGTGCCCTTGCTGTTGGTCGCGCCGCGCTCTTCGACCTTCGTTTTCGGAAGCCCGCGCTCGTAACGTTGAAAATAAATTTTGCCGTTCTTGTGAACTTCGACTTCGAACTCGTCGCTGAGCGCGTTGACCACCGACGCGCCCACCCCATGCAGTCCACCCGAAACTTTGTAGGCGGTCTTTTCGAACTTGCCGCCGGCGTGAAGCATCGTGTGCACGACTTCCAGCGCCGAGCGCTTTTCCGTCGGATGCATATCGACCGGGATCCCGCGGCCGTTGTCCTCCACCGAAATCCGATCGTCGCTGAGAATTACGACGTTGATCTCCGTGCAGAAACCGGCCAACGCCTCGTCAACCGAGTTGTCCACGATCTCGGTGACGAGATGATGCAATCCCCGCTCGGCCGTGTCGCCGATGTACATCCCGGGACGTTTGCGAACTGCTTCGAGTCCTTCCAGTACCTTGATGGACTCGGCGCCATAGCCGTCGGACGATTGTTTATTTGGCATAGAAAAAGACGAGCGATGAACTACCTTTCCGCATCCCCACCACCTGTTAAAATACTATTCGTCTGCGGGATAAAAGTAAAGGAACAACCGACCGTCCGATGAGTTAATCAAACACTATTTGAGTTATGCGCCCATGGATAGGAAAGCATCCAATCAGTGGGCGTTTTTCAGCCCATCGACACGACGCAATAAGGGCCTTTTTCGAAAAGCGGGCCGTGCCGAGAACAGAACATTATTTTGCGAAAATCATACGCACACAAACCGACTCCGTGAAGCAGTGAAAAGTGAAAAAAATGAAAAAGTGAAAAAGTGAAAAAATGAAAAGGGAAATCGCCCGCGTTCAATCGACCTGGCGCAGCTCGATCAGCATCTCCTGCGGGCCGATATAGCCGGCCTTGCGCTCCTGCACCTTGCCCGTCGAGTCGATAATCACCGTCGTCGGCACGCCCTGGATTTCGAACTTGCTGGTCAGCGCTTCGGTGGCCTTGTCCTGCGCCGTCAGATTCGCCTTCATCCGCACGAAGCGCTTTGCCTCGCTGACCACGGATGGATCGACAAAGGTCGAATGCTCCATCTCGCGGCATGGGATGCACCAGTCGGCGCTGAAATCGATCAGCACGGGCTTGCGCGCTTCGGCCGCCGACGCGAGCCGCTCGGGGTTGAACGGCTCGAAGCGAAGCTTCTCCGGCGCGTGGCGCGGATAGAGCATGATCGCGAGCGCTCCCACCGCAGCTATTCCCAGCGCTGACCTCAGCACCAGGAACGGTCGCCAGCTTCTCCCCTCGCGCGAAATGAAGCCGAGATAAATCCCCACACCGGCCGCGTAATACGGCAGAATTCGAGTCATCAGGTTGTTCGGGATGACCGGATCGAGAAAGTAGAGCGCGAGTCCGACCAGCACGAACCCGAAAAGATGCTCGACCCAGGCAAGCCATTCGCCCGAACGCGGCAGCCGGCGGATATGCCCGGCCGCCATCGCCAGCCCGATATATGGAACGCCAAGTCCGATCGCCAGTGTGAAGAACAGCGCAAAACCGAAAAGCGCGTTCCCGCTTCTCTCCACCATCAGCAGCAAGCCCAGCACGATCGGGCCGATGCATGGCGCCGCCACCACGCCCATCCCCAGACCCATCAGGAACGCGCCCGCGTATCCGGGGTGGGCCGCGCCCGCCCGCTGCACCATCCAGTTCGGCGGCTGCAAGACGAACAAACCGAAGCACGACGCCGCCAGCGCCAGCAGCATCATGGACAGCGCGACGAGCACCAACGGATTGCGCATCGCAGCGCCGAACAATCCGCCCGACATGGCGACGGCGACGCCCACCGCCGAGAACATCAGCGCGATGCCGAGCACGAAAAATATCGCCAGAAACATCACGCGGCGATGGCCTCCGCCCTGGCTGCCGAAATACGCGATCGTCACGCCGATCAGCGGATAGACGCACGGCGTCAGATTCAACGCGAGGCCGCCAAGAAATACCGCGAGGAAGCCGAGGAACCATCCATGATTGGCGAAGATGTCCGCGACCGCGCCGCCGGAATCATCGCCGCCGCCGATACCGCCGCTCTTCGCGCCTCCCGTGCCTATCGCCCCCAGCGCTCCCGCCGCCGCGCCCGGAGCCGCCAGCGCGACCGTTGTGCTGACCGACGCCGGCCGCAGGCATTCGTTGTTGTTGCAACCCTGGTAGTCGATGGTAACCGTGAGCGCGTCGCCCGGCTTCGGCGCGAAGTTGGCAGCCGCCTTGAGCGGCGCCTCAAACTTGATATCGCCTCCGAACACCGAGATTTTCTCGCCACCAGCCGCGACGTCGAGCGCCATCGTTTGCGCGGGCGGATACTTGACTGCGCCCGGCGTTACGCTGGTCGGGCCGCTGACCTCGAGCTTGGTCGGGATGTAATCCTCGCTGAGCGGCTTGTCGGAATTGATATGCCATCCCGCGATCACCTGCGCGGCGACTTTGAGCGTGCTGGCGCCGCCGGCCCGAAGCGGAGGATCGATCGTGGCGGAGGTGATCTTTACGAGTTCATTCGCCTTCGGATTAGCATGCGCCGCCGGCGCGAAAATCAACCAGGCGAGCGCAAATACTGCCGATACGATCGAGGCCCGCCAGAACGGACGAGCCTTTGTACCGTGGGTGAACAATCGGGATTCGCGCGAGATCATTTGTCAGTAGTTAGAGCGTCATCGGCGCAACTCTGGTTCCATCCGCGCAGTCCGCCGCTACTTAGCGGCGGCGCTCTGTTTGCCGTTGGTTGAAAGCGGAACCGATCCCACGACCTCCAATCCGTAGCCCGGCAGATTGGCAAGCCGCGGCGTCGCATCGGACATGATAATCA
>CABEBV010000076.1_pt1 | contig 14013 bp, 14 predicted proteins | sample 3132751 | NCBI WGS metagenome assembly CABEBV01 (sample SAMEA5534347, study PRJEB31848) | metagenome | biome: tundra; feature: field; material: soil | place: USA | collected 2013-05 | depth 0.45 m | reverse complement strand
ACGCGCTCACGGAGTCGATGAAGCCGCTGGCGCTGGCTATTCCGTCATTCGAGCGGAGAATTCCGAGAGACGAGAACTGGCTGGCGGAGCGGGGCGGATTAGAAACCGCGGTGTCGCGAGAAACTCGTTCCGAAGGAAACCCCGCGCGAGTATTGGAGAAATTTCGCGTCGAAATCCGCTCGCAATCCCGCAGAGAATGAATTCGCTTTCAGTTCGGTACGATGCCGGTGGTTAATCTTGAATTCCGGTGTCGCGAGAATGCGGCTGGGTTGACGAAATCTCGGGCCGACGAAGATGCCGGGTAAACTAAGGCGGCCCATTCCAAAACTCTAGACTTTGCGGCGCTTTCGGAGTTTTCAGTAGCCACAGGGACTTGAGGACAGCACTCTTGAAAATGGCATCTCCATATCCGAGACCAGAAAGAACAGGTGCACCCCTTTGCTCAGGGGCTGGGTCCATATACGGGAATTCCAGTCTACTCGGGACACCCGGCTCCAATCGATCGAGCCGGCGTTTAAGCAGAAATTGAAGGCCGCCGCGCAAACATCCGTCGGGGACCGCCCAAGCCGCTCGATTGATCGCGGCTGGCCGTGCGGCAATGCTGGAGTGGAGGCAAGGAATGTTACAGCTCGATCGTTCCGCAAAATGGATGAGCCGGCTTGTAGCATACGGCGCAGCCATTCTATCGGTCGTGGCCGCGTTGCTAATTTGCTGGTTGGTTCCGCGCGTTTTTTCTATCAACACCCTACCGCTTTTCCTGGCGGCCGTGATTCTAAGCACTCGGTTTGGCGGGCTGTGGCCCGGCCTGCTCACGGTTGCCCTGTCGTCGCTGACAATAGAGTGGTTCAATTTACCTCCCAACGCTACTGGTCTGACAGTCGAGGATATGCCGTGGTACACAGAGTTTATTCTTGTCGCTCTATTGATTGCGACGTTGACCGGCCGGCAGAAGCACACGAACGAAATGTTGCAGGCTGAGATGGCCGAGCGTCAGCGCGCCGATGACGCAGTGCAGAAAACGCAGGCGGACCTCGCTCGGGTCACGCGCGCGACGACGCTGGGCGAGATGGCGGCCTCCATCGCTCACGAGGTCAACCAGCCACTTGCTGCCGTGGTCATCAACGGTAACGCCTGCCTGCGTTGGCTGGCCGGCGAAACTCCCAATCTCGATGAAGCACGAGCAGCGGTCGAACACATTATCAGCGACGGTCATCGGGCTGGCAAAGTGATCTCGCAGATTCGCGCGCTCGTGGAAAACGCCCCACCAAAGAGAGTGCGGTTGAACATCAACGATCTGGTTCTGGATACCATAGCCTTGGCGCACCGGGAAATCGCCAAAAATCAGGCGGTGGTGCGAACCGAGTTGGCCGCCGATCTTCCGGCCGTGGTCGGCGATCGTGTCCAGTTACAGCAGGTGTTCCTGAACCTGATCATGAACGGCCTCGAAGCTATGAGCGCGGTCACCGATCGGCCGCGGGAAATGCGGATCAACTCGCGGCGGTCGGATGACATGGATGGCGTCCTGATCGAAGTGCGGGACTGCGGCGCCGGAATCGAGCCGGAGGGCATGGACCGGCTCTTCGACCCCTTCTTTAGCACCAAGCCCGAGGGAATTGGCATGGGGCTATCGATTTGCCGCTCGATTATCACCGCCCACGGCGGACGCTTGTGGGTCGCGCCCAACCCGGACCATGGCGCGACTTTTATGTTTGCAATACCCGCCAACAGGGAGGGTCCATAATGGCGAAAGCGGACGCAGTTGTCTTCGTGGTTGATGACGATCCTTCGGTTCGCGAAGCCATCAAGAGCCTCATGGGCTCGGTCGCACTGGCCGTCGAGACCTTCGCCTCCGCTCAGGAATTTCTGCGCAGCAAACGACCTGACGTGCCCTCATGCCTGGTGCTCGACGTGCGGATGCGAGGGTTGAGCGGTCTCGACCTGCAGGGGGAAATGGCGAAGTCCAACCTCCAGATACCGATTATTTTTATCACAGGCTACGGCGATATAGCGATGTCGGTACGCGCAATGAAGGCTGGAGCGGTTGAGTTTTTGACCAAGCCCTTTCGCGACCAGGACCTCCTGGACGCTATCCAACAGGCGCTCGACCGCGACCGCGCCGAGCGGAAACAACGGGCAGAAATCGAAGACCTGCGCGAGCATTTCGACGCGTTGACGCCCCGCGAGCGGGAAGTAATGGGGCTGGTCGTCTCCGGCCTGCTCAACAAGCAAATCGCTGCCGAACTTGGCACCAGCGAAGTCACGGTAAAGGTCCAGCGTGGTCAGGTTATGGAAAAGATGCGCGCCGGATCCCTGGCCGAGTTGGTCAGAATGGCCGAAAAACTGAAGTTGCCTGTCCGGAAGTACTAACCCGACTATACTAACGTCTAATAGATTCCACACACTTGGCCGCAGTATCTTCCACCTCATGAAGAACGGTTTCTGCGACCAGCAAGCGGAAGTGAAGAAGGCATCATGTTATTTTTCGATTCCCTCGCCCGGAGCACCCGATGGACCGTGCCGTGGAGAATGCAGCCATCCAAAGTGTCATGCGGCGCGGGCATTGGCGCGCAAACGATGCGCGCAATGCGATCAATTTCTGGGTTTTGGTACGCGGATCACGGGCGAGTCGCCCATACATCTAATTTGCTATTGCGCCATGGCTGCCCGCGAACTCGCCGCAAAAGCGTTTGCATCATCGTTCCCATCGCAGACGAGGGGCGCGGACTGAGCGCGCGAGGCATGCTCGCCCGTCGGCATGGCCATGGCGAGGATTCATATTGGCGAAGAGAACAACTCGCGAAGATAAACTCATGCGGATTAGCAAACGTCACTTCGGCGTCGGCTTCGAGGTGTGGGAAAGTCAACACGCCTGGTTCTGGTTTGTACGCAATCCGCATCGCGAAGGCGGCACGATCGGCGCAGCCGCTACGGAGTCGGAGGCGGTGCGCCAGGCCCGCTTGTCAATAGAAGAGATAATCCAATTCGATTACCTTGAGCGGGAGGGTTCACTTGGGAATTTGGGAATCTCGAGCGATATCTCGCTTCAATCCGTGGCGCGACTGCATGAGTCCACCTCAGAAAGGAATCGAAACCATGGAACCCCCGCAAGAATACCACGACGCGCAGTGGGCCGATGACGGCTCTGGGAACGCACGCGGCCGAATTCAGCGAGCTATCCAGGGACATCGCATAGCTATGCGAAGTCATCTGCGTTGTTTTCGTGGTCGACGATGATCTACTGGTTCGCGAAGCCCTAAACAGTCTCATCAGGTCAGCAGGGACGCGCGTCGAAACCTTTGCCTCCGCTGAAGAATTTCTGAACAACAACCGCCTCGACGCTCCAGGATGTCTGGTCCTCGACGTACGGCTGCCCGGGATGAGCGGCCTCGATCTCCAACGCGAACTGGCCAAAGCCAACGTCCAGCTTCCAATTGTTTTCATAACCGGCCACGGGTCACGGTGATAGAACGAAATTGGTGCGTGCCATGAAGGCGGCCGCGGTGGAGTTTATGAACAAGCCTTTCAACGATCAAGACCTGTTGGACGCGATCGGAAAAGCGCTCGGCCGGGTCGATGGCAAGCAATAAGAACGGGCGGCATCGCCGGCCTGCTCCGGCGTCTCGAAGATTCATACGGGTTCCGGAGCTTGTCTGGTTCGGATCACGAAAAAGTGGAGATCTACCGCCAAGTATTAAGCCTCCTATACCAACGTGTAATAGATTCTGCGCGCTTGAACACTGTACCTTCTCCCTATGTACAGGATTTCTCACGCCCACCCAGCGAGAGGGGAGGATGGTAGCATGTCATCGATCGCGCCCCCTTCGGTCGAGGATTTCAAGCCGATTGCCGCACCCGTGCAAAAGCGCGAACAACCCCACGCGCAGGCAACGTCAGACGATACCCCGCAGTCGGCTGAGTCGTCCACAGCGCCGGCATCGCGCAGGCTGCCCGATCCTCCCCTCCGCATTCTATTGGCCGACGACTCGGCAGACAGCCGCTTTCTGGTTTGCGCCTACTTGAAAAAGATACGGTGCATCATTGTGGAGGCGGCAAACGGGCGCGATGCAATCGACAATTTTATCGCCTGGAAATTCGACGTCGTTCTGATGGATCTCAAGATGCCGCTCATGGACGGTTACGAGGCCACTGAACGAATCCGGGCTTGGGAGAGAGAATTCCATCGTCCGCCTACACCGATCATCGCCCTTACGGCTTGCGTCTTCGACAACGAGGTGCAGCATGCGTACGAAGCAGGATGTGACGCGCATGTTGCCACGCCGGTCAGGAAGGCAACCCTTCTTGAGGCGATTTGGACGGCCACCAACAATGACGCAGTGCTGGATGAATCCCGGGCCGCCCGCCCGACTACGGAGACCGCGACGGGAGATCGCGCGATCCGGGACCTGAAGCGGCGACCTGACGGAAGGAACGCACGCGGTAGACTGCGCACATTCGCCGCGAAATTTTTCACCTCGTATGCCAGAGTTCTTACGACCAGCAAGCCGGGAAAAGGCGCATAACATGAATATCGAGTTACAAATGACAAACCCGGTGATTACCGTTGACCCTGCTTGTAGGTCCGCGATGGAGCTGTCAGTCGATTATGCAGCGAACAATCGAAGCGCGTTAATTCTGGCCGGTGGCGAAGGCGCGCGGCTGCGTCCTCTGACTGAAAAAATCGCGGGGTATCACATCCCGAAGCAGTTTTTCCCGATGGTGGGGGACACGACGCTGCTTGAGTTGACGCGGCGACGGGTTGCCCGCGAAGTACCCGCCGTGAACACGGCGGTTGTGGTAACCAAACACCACGAACGCTTTTATGCGCAGGCGCTGGCCGATATGGCCGCCGAAAACGTGATCATCCAGCCGGAAGACAAAGGCACCGGGGCCGCGATTCTTCATTCGGCGATCCGGCTGGCCGAGGCTGCGCCGCGAAATTCCATTGCGATCTTTCCGTCGGATCATTATGTCGATAACGACGAATTGTTCATGGCCCATGTGCGCGCGGCCTTTGGCGTGGTGGAAGAATTCCCCGACCTGATCGTGCTTTTGGGAATCGCGGCATCGGCTCCCGAAGTCAGTTACGGATGGATCGAGCCCGGGCGTCAACTGCCATGCCGGTCGGCGGCGATTTTCAGCGTTAACAGCTTCATCGAAAAGCCGATCTTCCCGATCGCGAGCGAACTTTTGCTGCGCGGCGACCTGTGGAACAGCTTCGTGCTGGTGACGAAGGTCCGCACCCTGCTCGGCGTGATCAGTCTGGCGCTGCCCGAGTTTTACGCTTCGTTCGACCGGGTAAAGCCAGCGATGGGTACGGTGTTCGAGGCCGCCACCGTCGCACGCCTTTATCAGGACCTACCCACCGTCAATTTCTCCCATGAGATCTTGACCCAGTTTCCCGACCGGCTCGCCGTGTTGCCGGTCAAAGGCGTGTCGTGGACCGATCTCGGCGAACCGAGCCGCGTGTTTGAGGTTTGGAATCACTACGGTTTGAAGCCGGGCTGGAAGGCCGTATAGCGGCGTCTGGCTCAGCGTGGCGATTGGTTCAGTAACTTCGCGAGCGCTTTGGAGCATGAGAAAAATGGCTGAAAAGTCTATCGCAATTGAAAAGCTGATCCATCGGCTCACTCCCCGATTACGCTGGTCAGTCTGGGCAGTCGGTGTTCGCCATGGGGATTCAGCACGCGATGGCATGGGCCGCCACAAACGGGCGACCGTTGGAGATTGCGCAGCCCTCGAAAGCGGATCAGTCAGCGAGGTGTTGGTTGCGATGGTGAAGCCCGTCGACTTGCGCAATCGCGATCACCTTGCCGTTGTTTGGCGGCTGGATGGAGCGGGCATCCGGGCAGTCTTTGTCTAGCGACAGATGGGTCCGAGAGCGGCGATAGCTGGCACAAGCAGCATCGTTGCTGCATAAAGACATCTGAATGATGACCACAACAGGATAAGACATTCTGAATCAACTCTCGGCAACGTCTTAATCAGTTCCTGAAGGGAGGGAAAATGGACGGACAGAAAAACGCGACTCACACCGATCTCGATTTGCTGAATCGGTTGAAACCCTTGTCGTTTCTTTCACCCATCGCATTGCACGAGCTTGCGAGCGGCCTTGATTCGGCAAACTTCAGGAGGCGCCAGGTTATCTTTCCTGAAGAGGCGCTGGCCGCGGGCGTCCACATCCTGCTAAGGGGCGTGGCGAAGATCACTTGCCTGAACGCGGCTGGCCAGCGCGCAGCCATAGCTATACTTGCGCCAGGTCCGATCCCCCAGTTTGTTTCTCTCCCGATCAGCCAGCGGGATTTTCGCTGCGAGGCTCATAGCGATTGCAGAGTCGGCAGTTTGAGCTGGGACCAATTCGACGTCATTACCAAGGCGGCGCCCCAATCTGCTTTAAGAACATTTCACGAAGACAATCTGACGCAATGGTATCGGTTCTTCGCGGAGGGCCTCGACCTTCACGAGCGTCTCTTGTTTGCGCTTCTTCAATTATGTTCGAGCTTCGGTGTCACAGAGTCGCGTGGTACCCTTTTGAGAGTTTCCCTCAGCCACAAGGACCTGGCCGGCCTGGTGGGTGCGTCGCGACCCAGAGTCACCGAACATTTAGCCGAGTTGGTGCGTGAGCATCTGCTTATTCGTCAAGGTCGGCAATTGATTGTGTGCTTGGACAAGATCGAGGGTTCAACCAGCGTCCCGCCGCATAAAACGAATGGTTCGTACGCAAAGGCTGGCCCACAACCACATTTTTCGAGGCAAGTCCAACTCTATGGTCCACGTTCGCTCGCAGCGGTGGCTCCCGGATAACGCACGGCTACCATGGCCGAGGTGGAATGAGCTTGCTGACCATTGTGCTAATCGTCCTGGCGATCCAGCTGGTGATGGGTGGCGACACGCAAGGATTTTCCGTTGAGCGTTGTTGATCAGTCCCGATATTGATAGTTCTCTATGAACTGGTATGCCTGTGCCTACTGAAAACTCCGAAAGCAGCGAAAAGTCTAGAGTTTTGAGAATCACCGCCCTAATGTCGCCGGCATGCTTAAGCTCGAACGATCTATCGTCTCTATGCTCGCCCGCCGATTCCGTAGTCGGGCGGTTGTGGAACTAGAGAACCTCGCCCTCCGTCACCAGTTGCTTCTCCTAAGAAACAGGATTCAGTAGTACCTCGCCGGAAGAGAGATCGACCAGCTCGAAGCCGAGCAGTTTGGCGCGTCTGCGCAGGGACTTGAGCTCGCGAGCGCGATTAAGTTTTAGGTAAGCGGTGGCGCCACCAACCGTCCATATCGCGACTTCGCGGCATACGCCGGGTCGCACCACAATGGATTGTCATCGCCGATTCCGTGTGCCCAATGGCGGATGTTGTCGCACGTGGCCTCGTGACACCATGGCTCGAGCGTATCTTCTATCGGTACGCCGATCAGTTGGCGCAAGTCGGCGAGGCCTTTCTCCGTGATCAGCGAGAAGCGTTGCTGCTTTACCTGGACCGGCATGCGCTGTTCGTGTTTCTGTGGCGACTTCCCGTTACGCCCGCAACAGCACGAGCTGCATCCCGCCCAGGCTCAGCATGTCGTTGGTGCCGTCCTCGATTAGCGAGGCACGGGCATCGCGGAAGATTTTCTCGATCCCGTACTCCTTGCTCAGCCCGTTGCCGCCAAACACCTGCAGAGCATCGCTGGCGACTTCGAAGGCTGCCTGAGTGCAGAAAACCTTCGCCGCCATCGCGTACTCGAGTGCCGGGATGGTCGCGGCGTCGTTGTATTCCATCGCCGCACGCGACAGGCGTCGGCAGGCCTCAACCTTGGTAAACATTTCGAACAGATGCTTCTGAACCAGCTGATGCTCGCAGATTGGCTTGCCGCCCTGGATCCGTTGCTTTGAGTAGTCGAGCGCCGCCTCGAAGGCGGCTCGCGCGACGCCCGTGAACACGGCGCTCATCGTGCCGTTGGCCTTCGTCAACACCTGCATCCCGAACAGTTCGAAGTTGCCCGGCTCGGCAAGCATGTAGCGAGCGGGAATGCGAACATTGTCGAAGAAGATTTCGCCTTGATTGAGCGCACGCTGTCCAATTTTGTTAAGCGGCTTGCCCTTGGACACCCCCGGCAAGTCGAACGGAACGAAAGCCGCGGCGCCGGCGCGCGGTTGGCCGTTGTCTGATGCCGCCATCAGGTAGGTCAATCCGTGGGTCGCGATGGTGCCGTTGGATACCCACGCCGCCTTCTGACCGTTGATGACGTAATCGTCGCCCTCGCGGCGCGCGATGACGCGGCCTCCGCGATTGGTCGGATCCCCGTCGTCGAGGATCGAGGAACCCCAATCGGAGCCATGCGCCGGCTCGGTGACCGGCCAGCATCCGATGTATTTGGCCTCGCGATCGGCGACAAACGGCTTGACGTATCGATCTATCAGCTCGCGATTGCCGGTGGCCGCAAGCGCCTCGAACGGAAAGCCGGCAACCCCGAGACTGATCGCGAGGCCTGCGCTGCCCCATCCTAATTCCTCGAGGAAAACATGCATTCGAAGGCCGTGCAGCCCCAGGCCTCCAAACTCCGTCGGAATCATCGCCGCGTGGTAGCCGAGTTGGTAAGCCGACCTATAGAACTTCCACAGGATCGAGTCAGGCGCGATCACTTGCTGCGGATCGGCGAGGCCGTCCAGCGCGATCGCCGCGGGGCGCAGCACGTTTTTCGCGAAGCGATGGACCGCGTCCTTGAGTTCCGCGATCTCCGGGGGGAAATTGACGTCGAGTTCCAGGTAAGTCTCCATCGCGCCTGCTCCTCCTTGCCTATTGCGGGTTCAATCCTTGTTAGCGTTGGGCGCGGGAGGCACGAAGTTGGGGACTATCTCGAGCGCCTTGTGCAAGAATTCCAGTTCTTTCTGCCGGTACTCGAGCGGCGCGGGCGCCTGGATCATGCCGTCGCGCTTGAGCTCCTCGACCACCCGCAGGTCGCGCTCGAACGGATTGCCGTGCTCGTTGACGAAGTAGAGCTGCTCGAAGGGAAGCTTGGGGCGCTGGCCGCCCGCCTCGCGGCTCTCGAGCGGGTACCCGACCGTCATTAGCACCAGCAGATGGGCGGAGTCGGGGAGCTTGAAGATCTTGCGCATCTTCTTCTCGCGCGGGCCGTCGAGCGAGCCGGTGCCGATGCAGCAGGTGCCGAGCCCCTCGTCGTAGGCGACCAAGGTCGCCTGCGCGATGCCCTGTCCGCAGTCCATGTCGGTGAGCCCGGTCTGCATGATCCCGTCGTAGTTCTGCTTGAAGTAGGGGATGACCACGGTGTCGAGGAACCGATGCTCGACTGAGGGATCCAGACCCATCACGCGCGCGTCGGTCAGCTCATGCAGGCGGTCGCCCTGAGTCGCGTGATCGGTCTTGCGATCGAAAATTGCTTCCTCGACCCAGTACCAGAGAATCACAACCGGCGCGTGTTTCAACTGCGAGGTCCCAAGCGGTGCAACCAGCGCGTCCCATTTCTCCGGCGGCGATTCTCCGCGGACCATCACGATCGCGCGCAGCGCCTGCACATTGCCCCAGAACGAGGCGATCCGCGCCGCCTCGAGCATCTTCTGGATCTTTTCCCGCTCGACCGGGCGACACGGGTTATAGAAGCGGATCGTGCGCCTGATTCCGATAGCCTGTTTAAGTTCCATTGCGTGCTTCTCCCTCTTAGCTGGCGCGGGCCGGCGACGGCGCCGCGGCCTTGTCATAATCCCAGGTCGTGGCGGTCACACCCTGTTTCTTGAGCACCGCTTTCTGGACCCGATGGGTTTCGGTCTTCGGCAGGCTTTCGCGGAAGTCGAGGTAGCGTGGCACCATGAACTTCGCCATCCGCTCCTCGCAAAAGCGGCGCAGTTCCGCGGGCGCCACGCTATGCCCCGGGCGCAGCACCACCGCGACCATCACGTCATCCTCGCCCAGCTCGGACGGCACGCCAAAGGCGCCCGATTCGAGCACCGCGGAATGCTGGTTGACGATCTTCTCGACTTCGTAGGATGAGATATTCTCGCCGCGCCGGCGCATCGAGTCGGTTTTGCGATCGGCGAAGAAATAGTTGCCGTCGGCGTCGCAGTACGCCATGTCGCCGGTGTACAGCCATCCATCGCGGATCTTGGCGTCCGTGGCGTCGGGGTTCTTGAAATACTCGACGCGGCGCGCATTGAGGTTGTCGATTTTGAAGATAAGGTTGCCCGCTTCTCCGACCGGGCATTCGGCGCCGTTGTCGTCGACCACCTTGGCCTGGATTCCCGGCGGTGCTTTGCCCATCGAGCCCTTGGGTGAAGTCCCCGCGTTGAACAGGCTGAATCCGCCGCCATCGACCGCTCCGTAGCCTTCCCACACGGTCAGGTTGAAGCGCTTCTCGAATTCTGCCCATGCCCATGCCGGAGTCGCGGCACTGAAGACGATCCGCGCCGTGTTGTCGGCATCATCGGGGCGCGGCGGCTGCTTGAGCAGGATCGGAATCATAGCGCCGAGCGCGTTGAAAGTCGTCGCGCGGTAGCGGCGGATATCGTCCCAGAAGCGGCTCGCGCTGAAGCGGCGTCCGAGCGCGACCACGTAGCCTGCCACCAGCCCGCGCATCACGCTCAGGAACAGAGCGTTGGCGTGAAACAGCGGCAGGCAGGTATAGAGGATGTCGCCCGGCTGGTAGCCCGCGCCGGCTGCGGCGAACATCCCGAACCCGCGATACCGAAAAACCACGCCCTTGGGCAGCCCGGTGGTGCCCGACGTGTACAGCAGCGCCGCGATCGCGTCGGCGTCGAGCGTGACATGGGGCTCGTTGGCCGGCGCCTTCGCCAGTTCGGCCAGCGTGATTGCGCCGGGCGGCATCGCGAAGCCCGCAGGCGCTTCAATCGTGTCCACGATTAGATGCTTGATCGCAGGAAGGGTCCCGCGAATCGGCAGCAGCGACTCGACCAAATCGGCCGAGATGAACAGCGCCTTTGCTTCCGAGTGATTCAGAATGTACGCGAGGCCCTCGCCCTTGAGCGCGATATTGACCGGAACCGCGTAGGTGCCGAGCTTCTGGGTGGCGAAGAACGCATCGAGGAACTCCGGCCGGTTCGGCATCATGATCGCGATACCGTCGCGCGGCTTGATACCTAGTCCGGTAAGCCCATTGGCAACCCGGTTGGTGCGCTGGTTGAGCTGGCCGTAGGTGATTTGCTGATCCTCGAACCGCAGGAATACCTTGTCGGGATCGGCTGCGGCCTTCTCCCGCAGGGTGTTTGCCAATGAGAAGAATTCCTCAGCCATAGTTCTCCTATGCCGCCAGAATGTGGATGCAAGCGGCGCCGCCGAAGCCCTGACAATGCGCCAGGCCGATCTTCGCATCGCGTACCTGGCGCGGCCCGGACTCGCCTCTGAGTTGCTCGACGATTTCCACGATCTGCGCAACGCCAGTTGCGCCCAGCGGATGGCCCTTGGCGAGCAGCCCGCCGGAGGCGCTCACGGACACCCGTCCGTTGATGGCGCTCAACCCCTGTTCAACAAACTTTCCGCCTTCGCCCCGTTCGCACAGTCCAAGATTTTCATAGTGGACGATTTCAGCGATCGCGAAGCAGTCGTGCAGTTCGATCACGTCGAGGTCGTCGGGCTTGAGGCCGGACTGCTGATAGGCGAGCGACGCCGTGCGCGTGTTTATCTCGGTCACGAACGCGAGCGGGTCGCTTGCGGCGCGCTCCGATTGCAGCACGGAGGCGACGACGGTGGCCGGCTTGCGGGGCGTGGTGCGCGCGAAGTCCGCGCGCGCTACGATCGCGGCGGCCGCTCCCGAACTCGTCGGGCAGCACATCATCAGGGTCAGCGGATCGGCGACCATGCGGGCGCCCAGGACATCTTCCACCCCGACCTCGATCCCGTACTGCGCCTTGGGATTGTGCGAGGCGTTGCGATGGTTCTTCACCGATACCATCGCCATCTGCTCGACCGTGGTACCGTACTTCTTGCTGTGCGCGCGGAAGACCTCGGCAAACATCTCGGGCATCGGCGCCGAGCGTTTAGCTTGCGATGGCGCCGCGAGTCGCGGGTCGGCAGCCAGCGGCCCGCGCTGCATCTTCTCGAATCCCACCGCCAACGCCACGTCGACCACGCCGGCCCGCACCGCCATCACCGCCTGGTGAAATGCGGTCGAACCGGTCGCGCACGCATTCTCCACGTTGATGATTGGGATGCCGGTGGCACCGACGCGATTGAGGAGCCGCTGGCCGGCCGTGATCCCCTGCATCGCGTGGCCGCAGCAGGCCATTTGGATCGCCGAATAGTCGAGTCCCGCATCGGCCAAGGCGGCGTCGATCGCCTGCTTACCGAAATCCTCGAAGGATTCGTCCGGGTGCCGCCCGAACGCCGACATTCCGACTCCGATCACACACACATTGGGACTGTCAATCATTTTAAGCCTCCAGCGAGCTATTTTTGGGTAAGAGTGATGAAATGCAACCGATATGCCATGGGCATGGTGACATGGAACTGTACTGCTGGGCAATTAACATTTCGAATTAAGCACTGTACCTATTGAAAACTCCGAAAGCGGCGAAAAGTCTAGAGTCTTGCGATTCAGCGCCGTATGTTCCCGGGCTACTCGCGGTTCTATCCACGTTGTCGTCTTTGCTCGCTGGTCGGTTTGGAGCCGGACAGACCTGGAACCGGAAGTCGTCGCCCTCTGCGTCACCAGCTAATCGCCCTCCGTCGACAGCGGCCCGGACGTCCGCGGCTCTCCTGTGCCGATCGACTGCTGCAGGTTTGGCAGAATTTGTTATGGCCGCGTTGCCTACTGGCGGAGCAGCGACTGCACGTCGTTTGCGGTTCAGATCGCAACTCGCCTCGGTTCGTCGCACCTCGTCGATACTGGTTCCCAGCGCGACCATCGACAGCGCCGAAAGTGCGGCTCCGTACCTGACCCACGGGGCCGCAAACCAACCGTCATGTCCGCCGCGTCCCAGCACGATCTGGAACAGTCCGAGCGATGCCGCGATCAGTATGATCCCTGCGTAGTCAACTCTGCCGCTGCCGCGCTGGTCTCGCAGATACCCCGGATCGTGCACATACGCATACACCATCGACGCGGCGAACGCGCCCGTCGGCACGTTGATGTAGAAGTTCCACCGCCAGCTCCAGGGCACGGCTGGCGCAGCGATGATGCCGTTGTCACAGGCGATTCTACTGGAGACGTTCCCGGTTGAGGAGCACACGCTCGCAATGACGACCTTCGGGATCGGAATGATGGCTGCGCCGGTAATCGGTCCGACCCTGGGAGGCTGGATCACAGAGACCTGGATCACGCGGAAGACCACCATCTGGCCGATACTCTGGGCGAGCCCGCAGAGCGCCGAAGCGGTCACGAACAGCACGACCGAGATCAGCAGGTAGCGCCGGCGTCCGATCCGCACCGCGATCCATCCGCTCATCGGAATCATCACGCTGACCGCCGCCAGGTAACTGGTGACCACCCAGCTGATCCGGTCGACACCAACACCAAAGGTTCGCTGCATATACGGCAGAGCGACATTGACGATCGAGCCGTCCAGGATCGTCAGAATCGCGCCGAGCAACACCGCCGCGGCGACCAGCCACTTGTGCGGCTGAGGACGCTCGGGCGTTATCTCGATCGAGGCAGCAGTCGCGGCCGCGAGGACTGGTTCGGAGTCCATGTAATCGTCAGCGTAGCGTATCTCTGATAACCGCGCAGCTTGCAATTGAAAACGCGACGGAACCCTGACGGATCGCGCTGATAGGTAATTAGTCGTCTCTGCTCAAAACCTAGTCCGTAGAATTCATCAGTGGTTTCGTGAGGATTGAGTTTTGAAATGGACACCCAGGATCCTGGAGGAATGCGGATCTCTGTCCGAAAGCAATATGCGGCCAAGCACGTTGTTGTCCAAAGGAGGACTTCTTATGCAACGGCAACCTGTGTGTGGCGAATTACTGATTTTCCCAGAATCAGCAATTCGCCATACACACGTCGCAGTAGTGCTGCTCCATTCGATCGAGCTTGTCTAGCGTGGCCTGAAGCCCGTGGCCTGAAGCCG
>CABEBV010000075.1_pt1 | contig 14027 bp, 18 predicted proteins | sample 3132751 | NCBI WGS metagenome assembly CABEBV01 (sample SAMEA5534347, study PRJEB31848) | metagenome | biome: tundra; feature: field; material: soil | place: USA | collected 2013-05 | depth 0.45 m | reverse complement strand
CGCGTACCCGGCATCGACCGCCGCCGCCAGCTCCGGCGCCATCGCGGTCACCGTCAACACGCGGCCGCCGTCGGTCACCAATTGTCCGTTGCGCATCGCGGTGCCCGCATGGAAAACCTTCACGCGAATCTTGCCCATCGCCCATTTGATCTTGATGTCCGACGGGAGGTTGCCTTCGAGCCGATCCAGCCCGCTGATCGCAATTCCCTTTTTGTAGTCGCCGGGGTATCCGCCCGACGCGAGCACGATCGCGACCGAGCTGCGGGGCGAGAGCCTGATCGCCGCATTGGCGACTTTCCCGTCGGCGGCGGCGAGCAGGTTCTCCGCCAGGTCGCTGTCCAGCCGCATCATCAGCGCTTCGCATTCCGGATCGCCAAAGCGGACGTTGAACTCGAGCACGTTGATTCTTTCGCCGTCTATCATCAATCCCACGAACAGCAGTCCGCGAAACGGATTCCCGCGCGCGTTCATCGCCGCCAGCGTCGGCGTGACCACCTCGCGCATCACGCGCGCTTCGAGTTCGGGCCCGAATTGCGGCACCGGCGAATACGCCCCCATCCCGCCGGTGTTGGGGCCTCGATCGCCGTCGAAGACCGCCTTGTGATCCTGAAACGTGCCGAGCGGGATCGCGTTTTCGCCGTCGCACAGCGCGAAAAATGAAACTTCCTCGCCGCTCAGAAACTCCTCGACGATTACGCGATTGCCTGCCGCTCCGAAGCGCCGCCGCTCCATCGCATCCGCGATCGCATCCAGCGCCGCCTTCGCGTCGTGGCAGATGACCACGCCCTTTCCAAGCGCGAGCCCGTCCGCCTTGACGACCATCGATCCCGTGCGCGCCTTCACGTAACGCCGCGCGGACTCCGCGTCGTCGAATGCGGCGAAGCCGGCGGTGGGCACGCCCGCCTCGCGCATGATCGTTTTCGCGAACGACTTGCTGGTTTCAAGCTGCGCCGCGGCCGCGGTCGGCCCGAATATCTTAAGTCCCTCGCGCGTGAACCGATCGACGATGCCGGCGGCGAGCGGATCTTCCGGACCGACCACGGTCAGATCGACCGCCTTTGACTTCGCGAATTCCACCAGCGCGGCAACATCGGTCGGCGCGATCGGCACCGCTTGCGCGATCTGATCGATCCCCGGATTTCCGCTCGCGCAAAATATCTTCTGCACGGTCTGGCTCTGATGAAGCCGCCAGACCAGCGAGTGCTCGCGCCCGCCTTTGCCTATAACCAGTACTTTCATCGCCCGGCGCGCAGCTAATGCCTGAAGTGGCGCACCCCCGTGAAGACCATCGCGAGCCCGTACTTGTCCGCCGCCGCGATCACTTCATCGTCGCGCACCGCCCCTCCCGGTTGTGCGATCGCCGTCGCGCCTGCCTCGGCCGCGAGTGTCGGGCCGTCGGGAAATGGAAACAGCGCTTCGGAGACGAGCACGGAACCTTCGAGCGCGACTTTGAGCCGCGCCGCTTTCTCGCGCGCCGCGTACACCGGATCGATCCGCGACGTGGCGCCGCCGCCAACCGCGAGCGTGCGATCTTCCGCGACGAACGCGATCGCGTTGGACTTGATATGCTTGCAGACCTTGATTCCGAACGTGAGCGCGCGCATCTCGGCGTCGGTAGGCTGCCGCCGCGTCACAACTTTGCTTTCGCGCGGATCTTCGATCGCCAGGTCCGGCGTCTGCACCAGCAATCCGCCGAGCACCTTCTTGACGTCAAGCTCTTTGCGGTCCACCGCGCCCGGATTGAACGTCATCACGCGCCGATTCTTTTTCTTGCGCAGGAACGAGATTACCTCGTCCGGATACGCGGGGCCGATCAGCACCTCGGTAAATAATTCATCGACCGCGCGCGCGAACTCCATGTCCCACGGCCGATTCGCGATGATTATACCGCCGAAAGGCGAGTCCGGATCGGTTGCGAACGCCTTGTCCCACGCGCCCTTGAGCGTATCGGCAACCCCCACGCCGCACGGCGTGTTGTGCTTTAGGATCGCCACCACCGCGCGCCGCTCGCCCTCGAACTCCAGCATCAGGTTCATCGCCGAGCTGATATCGACCACGTTGTTGAACGACAATTCCTTGCCGTGAAGCTGATGCGCGATCTCGAGGAAGCGGCCATACAGCGCGCCCGTCTGATGCGGATTCTCGCCGTAGCGCAGTGCCTGTTCGCGCTCGAGCGCAAGGTTGAAGGTCTCGCCCAGCGCCGACTCGCCGCCGTCTCCCGCATGCGTGCCGAGATAATTTGAGATCGCCGCGTCGTAAGCCGTCACGCGCGCGAATGCCTTGCGCGCCAGGCGCCATCGCGTGTCCGCGGCTATCGCGCCCTGGTGCGAGTCGAGTTCGGCGGCGATCGCGGCGTAATCCGCGCCATCGACCACGACCGCGACGTCGCCGTGATTCTTCGCCGCCGCGCGCACCAGCGCGGGTCCGCCGATGTCGATATTTTCGATCGCTTCGTCAAGACTCACGCCGGGTTTCGCGACCGTTTGTTCGAATGGATAGAAATTTACGACCACCAGGTCGATCGGCTCGAGCCGATGCTGCAGCATCTGGCGCCGATGGCTCTCGTCGCCGCGCCGCGCCAGGATTGCGCCATGAATCTTCGGATGCAGGGTCTTTACGCGCCCGTCGAGCATCTCGGGCGAGCCGGTGAAACTCTCGACCGATCTGACTTTGACGCCGGCCGCTTCCAGAGCCGCCATCGTGCCTCCGGTCGATACTATTTCCACGCCGTGCCGTTCCAGCGCCTTGGCAAAATCCGCCACCCCCGCCTTGTCCGCGACGCCGATTAGCGCGCGTCTGATCACGACCTTGTCGCTGCTCATTGCCATCTAGCTCCGCATCTAGCTACGCAACTAACTACGAACGACGCGTGGCACCCGCTTGCCGACCGTGCAAAGCATCTCGTACGAAATCGTTTGCGCCAGCCGCGCGACATCGTTCACGCTGATAGTCTCCCCGCCCGATTCGCCCCACAAGATTACCTCATCGCCAACCGAGGCGCCCGCGATGTCGGTGACGTCGATCGTCGTCAAGTCCATCGAGACCGCGCCGACCACCGGCGCGCGCGCGCCGCGCACTATCACTTCGCCGCCGTGTTGCAGCCCTCTGCGGTAGCCGTCAGCGTAGCCCACCGGCAGCACGCCGATCAGGCTTTCGCGCGGCGCGACGAAGGTATGCCCATAGCCCACGCCGCTTCCAGCCGGCGCGCGCTTGATCTGCATCAGCCGGGTCTTGAACGCCATGACTGGCCGCAGCTCGACGCGCTCGCGCACGGCGGCCACCGGCGGCAGGCCGTAGATCGCCAGTCCCGGCCGCGCCAGGTTGAAATGCGAGTCGTGCCGCAGCACCAGCGCCGCTGAATTTGCGACGTGTATGACCGCAGGCTTCATTCCGGCCGCGTTCAGCGTGCCGATTGCCTGATTAAAGACACCGAGTTGCACGTCAGTGATCGGACTCTTCGGGTCACCGGCGTTGGCCAGCAACGTGCACACGCCCTCCAGGCGCACCGCCGATGCGGCCCGGACCGCCTCCATGACAGCGGGAATATCCGCCGGCATCACTCCAAGCCGCGTCGCGCCGCTGTCAATCTTGACGTGAATCGGAAAATCCCTGCGGCCGGCCGATGCGGCCGCGTGGTCGAGCAGTCCGATCATAGAGGCGTCGAAGACGAATGGCGTCAAGTCGAGCGCGACAATCTCGGCTGCCTGCTCGGCGAAGAAGCCCGCCTGCAGGTACACCCGCGTGCGAATTTCCGCCTTCCGCAGTTCGCGCGCCTCGTCGAGCGTGGCAACCCCGAAATGACGGCATCCTTCGTCGATCAACGTGCGCGCCACCGTCACCGCGCCATGCCCATAAGCGTCGGCCTTGACCACGACCATCAATTCGCCGTGCGCGGCCACGGCCCGCAGCGCGCGGAAGTTGGAGCGGAGCGCGCCGAGGTCGATCTCGGCGATAGTGGGGCGTTGCGTTTCAATTGCCATCGAAGGCTGAATCTCTCTCTCCGCGCGCACCGACGCAAGCCCGCTTCACCCGCTTTGTTGCGGGAGGTGTCACCGGCACATGGCCGCGTCTCCGGCGCGGATGAGGGCGCAAGGGGTCAGCTCGGCGCGCACTCATCTCCAGCAATGCAGCATAAGGGTGCCGCGGAATACATATTTAGTAGTATTTCTCAGTTGATTATATTTTCCCCAGCTTGACGCTAGTAAATTACTAGTTCAAACTTAAGAAATCCGGAATCGATATAAGAGTCGAGTCCCGACTTGATCCAGCCCTACAGTGGCCCTTCCGCTCGCCTTTGACCACGTTTTGCTAGACCAACGCCATTCGTACTATCGCAAGGCTTGAGGAGGCCCGCATGGCACAACCTCGTCGGCGCCCTCTATCCGCCAATCTATCGGCCGGGGCCGAGAAATTGAGCTTGCTTACCGGAGTGACGGCCGGCCTCGCCTACTCGATCTTCGCCAGCTTTGTTGCAAACGCGCTAACTCCCGTCAGCGGATATCTCGTCGAAGCGGATTCCTTTCGCCGCTCCGTATCCGGCCGCTATCAGGAAGTGCTCAGCCTCAACGGCGCCATTCCCATCTTGCTGGCATCGCTGATCGTTTTCGTTCTGGTTTGGTGGTCGATGCGCGTGATTCTGGAGCACTGGCAGCGCGAGGATTGGGGGCGCATCGGTTCAATAGACCGAAGCTTGTCAGACGGACCGTCGCTCGTACCGGTGATAATCGCGCCGCTGGCGTCTGCAGTGAGTAAGTAAATTCGCATTAAATCGAAATCTCGGTTCAGTAAGAGGAGAAATGACTAATGAGTGGAACAACTGACAAAGTTAAGGGACGCGTCGAAGAAGCGGCTGGCGTACTGACTAATGATCGCAAGCTGAAAAATCGCGGAAAGATGGATCAAGCGGCCGGCAACTTCAAGGATGCGATCGGAAAGACGATCGACAAGGCGGTTGCGGCGGTCAACCACGACAACAAGCGCTAGTAAGTCGCGAGATCTCGAAAAAAAATGTTATATACAATTCTGCTCGTAGTGATTACACTAGCACTATTCGGCGCCCTTCCGATTCATTCTTTCAGTAACCAGTGGGGTTACATGCCTAGCGGCCTGATCGGCACGATCCTGCTCGTGTGGCTGGTGCTGTTCGTCCTCCGCCAGGCCTGAAGCCTCCGCATGGTGCGAAGCGACAAGGTCCTGGCGAGCTCCCGAGCGATGAATAGAAGCCGTTCGTCGTTTTCGCTTGCGGTGCGTGTGGTCGCCGCTTCAAGTCCGGCCACCTCGGCCAACTAAATCCGTGTCAGATCGGAAATCAGGCGCTTGGCCGAAGGGTGGCGCGGAGGGATTCGAGCACAGCCTGCTCGGGATACCTTAATCGCTGGCTGGCGTATCTGTATAATGGCGCTGGCAATGGCGATTGACCTCGAAAACGCGCGCGAGCGGATGGTGTCGAACAGCTCGAACCCCGCGAGATAGAAGATCTGCGCGTGCTCGCCGCGATGCGCACGGTCGCCCGTCGTCGCCATCGCGCAGCCAGACCCATAAAGCAAGAATCATGGCTCAATTGACATTCAACATGGCTGTCATGCAATTCCTGGCAGACCACAGGAATGTTCTTCTCACGAAATTCTTTCTACTCGCCAGTTTCGTCGGGCAAGTCGAGGGATACATCCTTGTCGTGACACTAATCTACGTCATGTTCGACAAGACGCTGGCTGTCCGGCTTGCGGTATTGCTATTGCTGACAATGTGTCTCAATCACGTCCTGAAGATAATCATCAAGAATCCTCGGCCCTTCATCCATGAAGGCACCTATCTCCAGAAGTGGGCGGTATCAACGGAGGATGTAAAAGCACTTGCGACCGAGTATTCAACGCCCTCTGGTCACGCCATGGCCGGTTCGGCTTTCTACTCTTATCTCTACGCGGCTATCGAAAATCGATTCGTAGCAGTCATCGCCGTCATAGCGATTCTTTCCATTGGATTTTCGCGCCCCTACCTCGGTGTCCACTATCCCGGGGATGTTCTCATTGGTTGGGTGATTGGATTGCCCCTCGCCCTCGTAGCGATAAAACGCGCTGATCAAATCAGCGACGGATGGAATAAGCTGTCATATAAGCAGCAAGTGGCGATCACGGTTGCCTCAAGCCTGATTCTCTGGCTCGCCACCATCGCAATCAACGGTTGGCGCATCGACGGTCAGCCCCGCGCACTGTTGGGCTATGCAGGATTTTTGACGGGCATCGTCCTTGCCCGCCCCATTGAGTTGAGCACTGTGAACTTCGATCCCAGAAGCTCCAAACCACTGGCGAAAATGCTGCGATTCGCCATATCCGTTGCCATGGTGTTAGTGGCGCTGCTCCTTCTCGATAAGGCCTTTAGAGCAATAGCCGATGACTTCTCGGTCCTGGGATACATGTTGCAGTACATCCGCTACACCATTGCCGGTGTCGTAAGCATATTCGTCGCGCCTCTACTTTTCACAAAAATCAGATTGGCTGAAACAATCACTGTGGGACCAGCCGAGGCCGCTTCCGGTCTGAATTTGGCCCTTTAAGCACTGTCGGGAACCTGCTCGGGATACCTTAATCGTTGGCCGGCGTATCTGTATAATATTGCCGGCTATGGCGATCGATCTCGAAAACGCGCGCGAGCGGATGGTGCTCGAGCAGCTGGAACGCCGCGGGATAAAAGATCCGCGCGTGCTCGCCGCGATGCGCACGGTCGCCCGTCATCGGTTTCTTCCCGCGGAACTTCACGAGCACGCCTACGATGACGGTCCTCTGCCAATCGGCGACTCCCAGACTATTTCACAACCGTACATGGTCGCGCTGATGAGCGAGGTCGCCGAGCTCCAAGGCGCGGAGAAAGTTCTCGAAATCGGCACCGGTTCAGGTTATCAGACCGCAGTGCTCGCGCGGCTGGCGCGCGCAGTCTATTCCGTCGAGTGCAACGCGCATCTTCACGATCGCGCCCGCGCGCTTCTCAACTCGATGGGCTTCACCAACGTCTATCTTCGATGCGCCGACGGTTCGGATGGATGGCCCGAGGAGGCGCCCTTCGACGTCGTGATGGTGACGGCGGCGATGCCAGGAATTGCTCTTCCGCTGCTGAATCAATTGACGCCGGATGGGCGATTGATCGCGCCGATTGGCGAAGATGAACTCCAGACCCTGGTGCGTATCAGCCACAAGACCGGACACTGGAGCGAGGAATATTTCGGCGAGTGCCGATTCGTAAAGATGACGGGCAAGCACGGCTTCCAAGGTTAGCGCGCTGGATTCGCGCGGCTCGCAGGATGCGGTGCGGCGGGTAGCGGTGGTGACGGACGGCGGATGATGTGATCGGGGAGTGGATGACAGGGACGCGGTGGATTTCGCGCGCGAGCGTGGCAATCGCGCTCGCCGCGTCGCTCGCGCTGGCAGGATGCGTTGGCGGCTCGCCGCCTTCGGCCTACGCTCGCGCCGGTTCGCAACGCCCGGTCACTCACGTCGTCGTCGCGGGCGAGACCGTTTACCATATCGCGATTGAATACGGCGTCAGCGTCGGGCGCTTGATGGTGGCGAACGGGCTCAGCGATCCGCGCGAACTGCGCGTCGGCCAGGTCCTGACGATTCCGGGCGCGTATCGGGCCGCGTCGATCGGGAGTGCGTCGAGCGGGGTGCATCCGTACACCGGTGAGCGGGCGTCGCGCCAATTCCAGTGGCCGGTGTCAAGAGGAGTGGTGGCGTCGGGATTCGGAATCCGCAACGGCGCGATGCACGACGGCGTCGATATCGCGGCGCCGGCCGGCACTCCCGTTTATGCCGCCGACAGCGGCGTCGTGATTTTTTCGGGCACGCTTCACGGCTACGGCAACACTGTGATCATTCGTCACGACGACAATTACGCGACGGTTTACGGCCACAACGAGCGCAACCTGGTAATCGAGGGCGTGCGGGTCGCGCGCGGACAGGAGATCGGCGAGATCGGGCGCTCCGGGCGCACCACCGGCGCCAACCTCCATTTCGAGGTGCGCCGCTACAACGTCGCGAAAGATCCGCTCGCCTATCTGCCCGAGCCCGCATCCTCCGACGGAATCAGCTTTGCCGCGGCCGGCGGCAGCTAGTATCTTTGACCACCGCACGCGAGACTGCCTCAGACCAGTGCGATGGGATCAACGATGACTGCCGAAGAAATCAAAAAACTGATTCGTAACGTCCCGGACTTCCCCAAGCCCGGAATAATGTTCAGGGACTTCACGCCGCTAATCGGTGACGCGCGCGGTTTCGCTGCGGTGGTCGATCAGCTGGCGCAGCCTTACCTCGGTAAAGTGGACGTCGTGCTCGGAATCGAGTCGCGCGGCTTTATCGTCGGCGCGCCCGTGGCGTATCGATTGGGCGTCGGCTTCGCGATTGCTCGCAAGCCCGGCAAGCTCCCGTCCCATACTGTGGATCAGGCCTACGACCTCGAGTACGGCAGCGCGTCGTTGCAGATGCATCAGGACGCGCTCGAAGGCTTGGGTCGCGTGCTCCTGGTCGACGACCTGCTGGCGACCGGCGGCACGGCTGCCGCGGCGCTGCAACTGGTGCAAAAGATCGGTGGAAATGTGATCGGATGCGCGTTCGTGGTCGAGCTCGACGCGCTCAAGGGACGCGAGCGCCTGGCGCCGGTCAACTGCTTCTCGCTAGTCCACTATGATTAAGCGATGCGGAGCCCGATGGATAATCGCGAACCGCGTGCGACTGCAGATTCGGATCGGCGCCGCCTGCTAGTCGTCCTTGGCGTCACGTCGGTCTATTTCGTCACCGAACTCGTCGGCGGCTATCTGACGGGCAGCCTGGCGCTGCTTTCCGACGCCGTCCACATGCTCACCGACATCGCAGCGTTGTGCCTGGGCCTGCTGACGCTGTGGATATCGACGCGGCCCGCATCGTCGGCGAAAACCTACGGCTATCTTCGCGCGGAAATCCTCGGCGCGTTGCTCAACGGGCTTTTTCTCTGGCTGCTGGTGGTCTTCATCTGGATCGAAGCGATCGGCCGGCTGCGAAACCCGCGCCCGGTTTCAGGGCTGGGCGTGATGGCTGTCGCGATCGTCGGAATCGGCGTGAATGCCTTCTCAGCGTGGATGACCTCGACCGACACGCCGGGCGGTCACAAGCACGGAATGGCGCTGCGCGCGGTGTTCGTGCACGTCATCTCCGATCTCATTGGCTCGGTGGGCGTGCTCGCTTCCGGCGCGCTCAACTATTTCACCGGATGGATGCAGGCCGACCCCGCCGTGAGCATATTGATCGGATGCCTGGTGCTGTACGGTTCATGGGGTCTGGTGCGCGAGGGCGTGGACATCCTGATGGAATCGGTGCCGTCGCATATTGACCTGGACGAAATGCGCAACGACCTGCTGGCCGTCAGCGGCACCGAAGAAGTTCACGACCTTCACGTCTGGTGTCTGACAACCCGGCAGATCGCGCTTTCGGCGCACGCGGTGGTCGCTCCGGATGCGGATCGCGATCGAGTGCTCGCCGAGATGTGCCATCTGCTGCAGACCAAGTTCGACATCCACCATCTAACCTTGCAGCTTGAACGCGACAATCGCCGCGAACGCGAGCCGGAACATTTCTGATTCAACCCCATTTCTGATTCAACCCGATGATGCTGCAAACGCTCAACTGATGGCCACCTCGGAACCGCGCGATCCGGGCGTGGACGACGCGGACGCGCCGGAGTTGTACGACGAGCCCTGGGTTATTCCGCCATTTCAGCCAATTCGAGCGATCGGCGCTGTCATCCTGATCGCGTGCGGCTTCGCGCTCTATGAATATGTGCTGGTGTCGTTCTGGTCGGTGCCGTGGATGGGCATTCACGAACGAATTCCGTGGCCCGCGTTCGCGATCGCGGCAGTTGCGATTGTGTTTTCGATTGCGGGGTTGCGACTCGCGCTGGGGCTCGATTCGCCGCACGCCAAACTCGGATTCGGTCTGCTCGCATTCCTGGTATGCATCGTCGTTGGAGCGGGCGGCGGCCGATTCGTCAGCTACGCAATGCGCGGGACGCTGAATCCGCCGTTTAAGCTGAAGCTCGCGGTGAGACAGCAATTCCCAAGCTTCGCGCTCGTCGATCAGAACGACTCGATCCGCCGTGGACCGGCGCCTTCCGATGCGGATGCAAGTCTGGTTTTCGTCTATCGCGGAGACTATTGCCCGTTCGCGCGGTTCGAACTCGCTGAACTGACCGCACGTGCCGACGATTTTCGCCGCGCCGGCGTTGATACGGTTGGCATCAGCGCCGATCCCATCGAAAGATCGAAGATGCTCGCGGGATTTCTCCGCACGAAAATCCCGCTGCTGAGCGATACCCTCGAATCGATCCTCGCACCGCTCGGTCTCGTGCAGCATCATCGCAATGGCGAGCCCGACAACGCGATACCTGCGTTTTTTATCGTCGATCGAAGCGGTGTCGTGCGATGGATTTTTACGTCGCCCTATTATCGTGAACTGCCGCGGTCGGATACTCTCCTCGACGCCGCAAAGTCAGTCATTGCCGGCGAGTCCACGACGCGTCGAGCGCCGACAGCATCGCAGCAGTAGCGATGGCCGGCGAGTCGGCGGCAAATATCGCTCCGATCGACGCGACTCCTGCCGGTCGCGCGGCCGGATCGGCAGATGCGAATAATTCGCGCGTGCGATCGGGCGTGATGCCGCCGAGTGCGAAGACCGGAATTGCGCCCGCGCTGCACGCCGCCTTAAGGCTGCTCGGACCGCACGCGGGCACGGTCGCGGGCTTCGATAGCGGATCGAAGACGGGACCGAAAACCGCGAAGTCGGCGCCCTCGCGCGCGGCGGCGGCTACATCGGGGGGCGAGTGGCTGGACACTCCGATGAGTCGATCGGGCCCGAGCAGCTTGCGCGCCATGCTGACGCCGATGGAATCGAAGGGAAGATGAACACCGTCGGCATCCGCGGCGATTGCTACATCGGCGCGATCGTTCACTATCAGCGGCGCACCGGCGCGCGTGCAAATTGCCCGAAGGCGGAGCGCCAGTTCGTAGAGCGCGCGCGCGGGTAGATCTTTTTCGCGGAGTTGCAATGCGACGGTTCCGGGCGGCGCGGCTTCCCGCGCCACTGTCAGCGCGGCTTCGCATGCCGAAATCAGATCGCCGTTCTTTACGACGCGGCGATCGGTGATCAGATAAAGTCGAAAGCTGACGCGCGGCCGCGACGACAAGGCGGCCTACCCTATCAGGCCGGTCAGCGGGCTGGACGCGGTCGCGTAGAGCTTGCGCTCGATTCGGCCGGCGCGATACGCCAGCCGCCCCGCCTCGACCGCAAGCTTCATCGCAAGCGCCATCGCAAGCGGGTCCTTCGCGCCCGCGATCGCGGTGTTCATCAGCACGCCGTCGCATCCGAGTTCCATCGCCTCGGCGGCGTCGGACGCGGTCCCCACGCCCGCATCGACGATCACCGGCACCTTCGCCTGTTCGATGATGATCGCAAGGTTGAACGGATTGCGGATTCCCAGGCCTGAGCCAATCGGCGCCGCCAGCGGCATCACCGCCACGCATCCGATCTCCTGGAGCCTCAGGCAAGTCACCGGATCGTCGGTGGCATACGGCATCACCTTGAATCCCTCCTTGACGAGGACGCGGGCCGCTTCGATCGTCGCAACGACATCGGGAAACAGCGTCCGCTTGTCGCCGATCACCTCGAGCTTCACCAGTTCGCCCACGCCGACCTCGCGCGCGAGGCGGCAGGTGCGAACCGCCTCGTCGGCGGTGAAGCATCCGGCGGTGTTGGGAAGAATCTGGTAGCGCTTGGGATCGAGATAGTCGAGCAGATTTTCCTTGCCGCGATCGGTGATGTTCACGCGCCGCACCGCGACCGTCACGATTTCGGCGCCGCTTGCTTCGACGGCAGCCTTGGTCTCGGCGAAGTCGCGATACTTGCCGGTGCCGACGATCAGACGCGATTGGAATTTCAGCCCGCCCAATTCAAATGGAGTGTCCTGCATATTTTGCCTTGCGGTTTCGGCGACTAACCGCCGCCGACGAAGTTGATTATCTCGACATGGTCGCCCGCCCTTACAATAGTCTCATCGTATCTGGCCCTGGGCACGATCTCGTGGTTGATCTCGACGGCCACGCGGCCGCGGCGCATGTTCAGGCACTCCAGCAGAGCGGTCAACGGCGTGTCGGCGTAGAGAGGGTACGGGTCGCCGTTGAGTGTGATTGAGGTTGCGATGGAATCCGACATTTTTGAGCCGCTTCCCTCGTATTGGGAAGCGGCCCGGGCGCAACCGCTAAGGTTGCGCTGTCGGCTTCCCTACGCCGGCATTACCCGGATCAGGTTCGAGGGGTTCCCGCAAGATCTCAGTGCGTAACGCACACCCCCAGCCCAATCCGACTATACGATCAAGCTCGCGAGATTGTCAAAAAACGCGCGACGCCGCGCGCGGCTCGGTATGAGTCCGGAAATCGCTCGCGGGTCTGAGGTGCGCGCGGGAACGGCGTCCACCGATCAGCGATTCAAGGATGCTGTGCTCGAATTCCTCCGCGTCGCCCCCGCTAGGCGCCTGATTTCCAAGCTGACAGGGGGGTTAGTTGGTCGGGGTGGCCGGATTTGAACCGGCGGTCACACGCTTGCCGAATATCTCAATATGAGATAGACTAAAAGCTGGTGCACGTCATTTCGCAGAAGGCGCTGCGGGAGTTCGCAAGGAAGCACGCCGACGCCGCGACGCCGCTGGGAGCGTGGCTGAAGCTGGCACGGCGCGGGCACTTTCAGAATCTCGCCGAGTTGAAGCGAACCTTCGCCAGCGTGGACATGGTTCGGGTGAAAGGCCGCGATTTTTACGTCTTCAACATCGGCGGGAACAAATTCCGGCTGGTCGCTGCGATACACTTCAACACCCAGCGCTTGTTCGTGCGCCACATATTGACGCACGCGGACTACAACACCGAGAGGTGGAAACAATGAAGACTCGGACTGCCATTCGGACTCTGAAGAAACCCGATTCGCTGGAACCCTTTCTCGCAATTCGTACCGAGCGGGAGTACGACGCGGCGGTCGAGCGCCTCAACTCGCTGGTGGACGACGTTGGCGACCATCCCAAAGACCCGCGTTATCGCCTGATCGAAACCCTAAGCGTGCTGATCGAGGCATACGACCGGGAGCATCACGGCCTGCCGGAAGCTTCCGGCATCGAGGTGCTTCGCTTCCTGATGGAGCAGCACGGCCTCACTCAAAAGGACCTGCCCGAGGCCGGCAGCCAGGGCGTAGTCTCCGAAGTCCTGGCTGGCCGCCGCCGTCTCAACGTGCGGCAAATTCAGGCTCTTGCCGCGCGCTTCGGAGTCGATCCAGGGGTCTTTATAGATGCGAGCGAGAGCGTTTCTCGTCAGCACGCGGAGCGAATGATTCACTGATCCAAGGTGGTTCTGATTTGGTCGGGGTGGCCGGATTTGAACCGGCGACCACTCGCACCCCAAGCGAGTGCGCTACCAGTCTGCGCCACACCCCGACGCGTCGAACATTATATATTCGCTTCCGACAAGACCACACCCGCGCACGTTTTTTCAGTATTAAGATTCTCCCGTGCGTTACAGCACACCCGCCGGATCAGGTTTTTTTCTTCGGCGCGACGCGCGGACGCCATTGCACGAACGATCGCATATCGACCTGAAACGTCCAGGCGCTTTTCGACTGATCGATCAGGTGCACGATCTCGTCGCATATCGCGGCGGGCGGAACCAAGTGCGACGGATCCACGTCGGGCATCGACTCCCGCACTCGCGCACTGTCCACGGCGCCGTCCACGTCGAGCGCGGCAGCATGCACGCCGAGATGCATGAACTCGTAGGCTACGGACTCCGCGATCGCGCGCTGCGCCAGCTTCGACGCGTTGTAGGCGGAGTATTGCGCCGGTCCGCTGCGCGACTCCGATCCCAGCACGAAAATCACGGTGCCGGCCTTGCGCTCGGCCATCTTGCCGATGACGGCTTGGGTGCAGAAGAACGGTCCGTATGCGTTCACCTTGAGCTGGAAGTCGAAATCCTC
>CABEBV010000067.1_pt1 | contig 14181 bp, 10 predicted proteins | sample 3132751 | NCBI WGS metagenome assembly CABEBV01 (sample SAMEA5534347, study PRJEB31848) | metagenome | biome: tundra; feature: field; material: soil | place: USA | collected 2013-05 | depth 0.45 m | reverse complement strand
CCAGGTGAGGACATCGATACCCCCAACAACAGCGTCTGCTCCAAGTCGATCACGCTCTCGCAGCTGCGGGCGCTACACTAAATTCGGATGCCGACTGTCTCACTTTCATTGACAGGCTCCGCAGCCGAGCTTTTGGGGGATTTCTTTTCGACCGACGTTCGATACATGAACGACATGCCAAGGCCAATCAGGGCTCGGATACTTGGAATCCTCGAGAGTTTGTCTAGCAGGATGTTGAAAAATACCGACAGGCGGATTTTGCTACGCTCTTATTGATCTTTGGTGATCCCATGACGCGTTTACTCTTCGCTGAATCCGACCAATTTGCGGATCTCGGTACTTTATCAACACCCTGCTAGACCGCGCCTCTTACACTCTTCGGCGACGCCGAAGGACTCTACGAATGCAAGCACCTGCGGTTCCATGCCATCTTCGAAAAATTCCTCGAAGCTGGGGATAGTGTTAGCTTTCCGGAACTCCTCAAGCTCTGAGGCTGTTCCCGCGTTGGCTCTCCTGATGGTATCGAGGAATCCCGTCTTATACTCCCGGTCCTCTCCAATCACCGCTTCGAGTTCTCCGAAGCCGATGCGACCTTCGATGATGAGTTGCACCTTTGACCGGATGTGCGCTGCGTTCTTCTCAAAAGGTGTGTTGGCCGCTTCACCATTGAAAGCGAAGTGCCTAATATCGTCTTCCAAGATTTCACTGCTAAATCGAACGAAGCGATCCCAGTCGGCGAGGCTCGCAATCAGCTTAAGCTGTGCGCGCGCGATGTCGGGGCAAGAGTTCAGAGCAGCGAGAGTCTCTCGAATCGTTATGTGACTGACTACGATTGTTAGCCGCCGCGAAGAAACAGATGCACGCAGTTGCTCCTCGTCTGCGTCGGTAACGCCGTTCGTCTTCTTGATCAGATTATCAAAGACATTCGTATCGAAGTACGCCAGCGTCGAGCGGGGGTGGCGGGAACTCATTGTGAAAACTTTACCAGCGCGAGCGTTCGCCGCAAGACAATGCGAATAGCGGCAGTCACCCTGCCTTCTATGCGGAGACGATCTCCGCGAGACTCAACGTGCGGGCGAAACGGGCGGGACTTGGTGAGCGCTTTGAGGATGACCTAGTTCAGCCTGACCCCGGCGGATTTGGCGTGCTATGCGTACGCTATGGTCAACCGCCGGGATACTCCACGCTCGCCGCGCTTGCAACATTGGCTACCCGTGCCCACGGGTAATTTTGACGGAACGAAGCTACCGATGGTAGCGGAGCTGTCCCAAAACCACACCTACTGGTATGAATTCCCCTTTCCGGCTCTATTCGATCAGCAGAATCGCGCCTGCCGCAGCCTGACTTTCGCGGCGGAGGCGCGTTCTATTGACCTTCGCCGGCCGCATGAGCTGATTTTCGGGCGGTCGTGAGCAGTTAAGCCGCTGGTGGGGCGGGGCTTGGTGAGCGCTCGAATTGCGTGGTATTTGGAGAGGCGATCGCGACACGAGGAGACATTGCTAATGGCGGTGAAAATCGAAGGCGCCTGCGATCCCAAGTTCAATCGCGTCAAGGACGCGTTCGCCGAGAATTTCGAAAAGCGAAACGAGGTCGGCGCCGCCGCGGCAATCATGCTCCACGGCAAAAGCGTGGTGGATATCTGGGCGGGACACGCCGACCAAGCCAAAACGCGGCCGTGGACGCGCGACATGCTCGTCAACGTTTACTCGACCACCAAGGGCGTCACCGCGATTTGCGCGCATCGGCTGGCCGACAAGGGTCTGCTTGATATCGACGCGCCCGTGGCAACGTACTGGCCCGAGTTTGCGCAGGCAGGCAAGGACAAGTTGCCGGTGCGCTTTCTGCTTAGCCATCGCGCGGGTCTTCCCGCCGTGCGCAAACTCCTCGACGACGACGCGCTCTTCAACTGGAACAAGATGACGACCGCGCTCGCGGAACAGGAGCCGTGGTGGGAGCCGGGCACCAGGCACGGCTATCATGCGCTGACGTTTGGATATTTGGTCGGCGAGGTGATTCGACGCATCACGGGCAAGACCCCTGGCGCGTATTTGCGCGATGAGATCGCCGGTCCGCTCGGTCTGGATTTTCATATCGGTCTTGACGCGAAGCATGATGCGCGAACCGCGGACATGATCGCCGCGCCGCTGCCGGGACCGGGCGAACTGAACATTTTTGCCGAGGTGATGAAGAATCCGGAATCTGCAGCCGCCAAGGCGTTCATGAATCCGCCGGGTGGCATGAGGCCAGGGCTGGTCAACACGCGGGAATGGCGTGCAGCCGAAATTCCCGCGGGCAACGGACACGGCACCGCGCGCTCGCTGGCGCAATTGTACGGCGCATTGGCGCGCGGGGGCGAATTGAACGGCGTTCGCGTGATGTCGAAGGAGCAAGTCGCGCGATGCTCGATTGAGCAATCCAACGGCCCCGACGAATTGCTGATAATCAACACGCGCTTCTCGCTGGGCTTCATGATGTCGCAACCGGGCTCAGAGCTGGGGCCAAATCCGAAATCGTTCGGTCATCCCGGAGCGGGCGGCTCGCTCGGATATGCCGATCCCGAGGCGAAGATCGGGTTTGGCTACACGATGAACAAGATGGAGACGAGCTTGCTGATCGATCCGCGCGCGACTGCGCTCATCGAGGCGGTTTACGAATCGCTCTAGGCACGTTCGCGATTGGAAACAGGCTCTGAGGGTGCAAGCTGATGAAGATCAAAACGAACGCTAACGCAGTCGTGGCCTTGGCCGTTTTCTGGATCGCGCTGATAGGTGGGGCTGGCGCTGCAAACAACCCCGTTCCCGGATGGGAGCCGAATGCATTCCGCGACCAGAGCACGCTCCAGATAATGACGATCGGTCCCGACGAGGGCGAGCACTGGTCGAGGTTGTGGCTGGCCGTTATCGACGGGCAGCTATATGTCCGGCTAGGCGATCGAGCGTTCGGGAGAGTTCAGAAAAACACGGCGAGTCCCTACGTCAAGGTGAAGGTTGGCGACCGCGAGTTCGACAAGGTCCGATTGGATGCGGCGCCTGAAATGACAGACAAGGTCGCAGCCGCGATGGCCGACAAGTACTGGATAGACATTCTGATTCGGCACGAGTCGCATCCGATGACGGCGCGGCTGGTTGCGGAGCCGACGCCATCGCCAGCGAAATGAGCAGGGGTGACCCCTGCACCCAGTATTAAAGCAAAGACGCGGGCGGAGTTTACCCTGAGTACTCGAAGGGCCCTGTTAGAAGGGTAAGGGGGAGAAGGGGCGGCAAATAAAGCGATGCCGCCCGTCTGACTTCGGCGAGCGGCCGCTTTGTCCCCTTTTTGTGAAGGTCAGACTCCGGCCGACTTGTAGAGCGCGCAGCGCAGCTTGAAGAAGTGCGCCATCGAGGTGAGGTATCGGACGCGCCACGCCGCCGCCATCTTGCCCTTGGCCAGATCGAGGCCGTAGCGCGGTCCGATCAACTCGTAGGCGGACTTTATCCGGTTGAATAGATCGTCCGAGAAACCCGGCCTGAGTTGCGAAAGGCCGCCGATCTTTTTGATCAATCCCGGGCTGTAGGCCGCCAGCGCGACCAGACTGTCGGCAAACAGTTCATCCTCTTCGAGCAGATGATTGGCGAACGCGCCTTCCATGAATGCCGTGTGGGCGGCCTTTTCTCCGACCAACGAGCCGTAGATGTAGTGGCCGAGTTCATGACCGAGTGTCGCAGCGACCGCCCCGGGATGATGCGCGGTGTTGACGAAGATCACGAACTTGCTTTTGTCGCCAAACTTGGCACGGCAGAAAAATCCGCGCAGCGCCAGCCCGGCGCCGGTGCGATAAGGCTCGGCACGCAGTTCGACTTCGCGCGGACCGAACAATTTGCCCAGATAGCCGAGCAATTGCGGGCTGCCGAGATCCGCCAGGCCAGCGTAAGCCGAGGTGTATCGCTTGATGTCATTCTCGATTATTTTCGCCAATTCCTTGAGCAGAGGCTTGGATGGAAGCGCGGGCACGTCCGCATAGTCGGCGGAGAGAATCTTTTTCAGGTCAGAAAGCTGATTGAGGACCCGGGTCCCGAGCGAGTCGAATGGAACCTTGATCTCGGCGAGCAGCCTGGAAACGAGATGGTCAACTTCACGAGTTTCCAGCGCCGCAGGTTCTCGCGACGCCGTCCGTTTAGCCGCGGCTGGCGATGAAGTCAGGGCTACACTCATAAAACTACCACGAAGTCGAAATGCCAGCCTAACTGGCATGACAGGGAGTTTATCTTAAGTGAGTCGTGCTGCCTTTCAAAACCCATTTATATCGGGCTAAGAGCAGCAAATCGTATGCCAGACTACCTATAGACGGCGCAGCCAGATGCCGTACCAATAATAGTGTGGAGGTGCACGCTTGCAACTTTGCAGGTGCGCCGTTGAACCAATTGCCCGACGCCGCGACGAGCCAGAGGCGTCCGAAAGCCACGGCTGACCGCACCGCCGCCGACACGCATCTTTGCGCCAGCTGAGGTTTAATCACTCACTCACTGCGCGGTATTGCTGTGCCCGACGCTGTCGGGGGCGGCATTATTGAACGCTTACAATTAGTCAAGTCTTTCGCTACGAACTTAGAGCAGTTTTGATACTGTTTGGCGCGTCCAGGCCCGTCGGGCCACTGCGAAATACCGCAACGGTTGCCATCCTCGGTACGGCTTGCCATTAGTGTCATCTTCAAAATGCCGAAAACTAAATTTGGAATTCTACCGGGCATGCCTTATCCGCTTGGCACGACCTGTGACGGTGCGGGTGTGAACTTTTCGATATTTTCCGAGCACGCGACCGGCGTGATGCTGTGCCTGTTTGGCGGCGCCGCTGTCGGCGACGGCGAGATCGCGCGAATACCGCTGGTCGAGCGCACCGAACACATCTGGCACGCCTATATTCGCGGCGTTCGGGCCGGTCAGCGTTATGGCTATCGCGTCAGCGGTCCCTACGATTCCCCCGCGGGACATCGCTTCAACTCCGCCAAGCTGCTGCTCGATCCGTATGCGCGGGCGCTCGATCGCACGCCTCGATGGCACGATTCGATGATCGGCTATCGCTCGACCGCCGTCGACGCTGCGCCCCGTCTGGATCTGCGCAACAGCGCGGCTGCGATGCCCAAGTGCGTGGTAGTCGATTCGGCGTACGACTGGGATGGCGATCGCAAGCCCGCAATTCCGTGGGAGGATCTCATCATCTACGAGGCGCACGTGAAGGGGATTACCGCGCTGCATCCCGAAGTGCCACGCGGGATTCGAGGCAAATTTGCGGCGCTCGCGTCGCCGGCCGTCATCCGGCACCTGACCTCGCTCGGCGTGAACGCGGTTGAATTGATGCCGGTGCATCAGACCGCCCCCGAACGCCGCTTGTCCAAAATCGGCCTGAGCAATTATTGGGGATACAATACGATTGGCTATTTCGCGCCGGACATCCGTTTCGCGTCGGGCAGTGCGCCCGGCAGTTGCGTCACGGAATTCAAGGCGATGGTGAAGGCGCTGCACGGCGCGGGAATCGAGGTGATCCTCGACGTCGTTTACAACCATTCGGGCGAGGGGAATGAGCGCGGGCCGACGATTTGTTTTCGCGGAATCGACAACGCGACTTACTATCGGCTGCGCACCGACGGCAGCGGCCGATGCGAGGATTACACGGGGACCGGGAACTCGCTCGACATGACCCACTCGCGGGTTCTCCAAATGGTAATGGACAGCCTGCGCTACTGGATACTCGAGATGCACGTGGACGGACTGCGCTTCGACCTTGCGACCACACTTGCGCGCGGACCGCGCGGCGAATTCGCGGCCAGCCCGTTTTTTGCGGCGATTGCGCAGGACCCGGTTATATCGACGGCCAAGTTGATCGCGGAGCCGTGGGACCTGGGCGAGGGCGGCTACCGGGTCGCCGGTTTTCCGGTCAACTGGAAGGAATGGAACGCCAGATACCGCGACAGCGTGCGCGATTTCTGGCGCGGTGCGAGCGATTCGATGGGCGAGTTTGCATCGCGCGTCACCGGCAGTTCGGATTTGTACCGCGCCGGCGGCCGCGCGCCGCTCGCCAGCATCAACTTTGTCGCCGCGCACGACGGCTTCACGCTCGCCGACCTCGTTTCGTACAACGAAAAGCACAACGAGGCGAATGGCGAGGATAGCCGCGACGGCGACAGTCACAATCGATCGTGGAATTGCGGCGTCGAAGGACCGAGCGAGGATCCCGCAATTCGTGCGCTTCGCGAGCAGCAAAAGCGCAACTTCCTTGCGACGCTGATCCTGTCGCAGGGCGTACCGATGATACTGGCCGGCGACGAACTCGGACGTTCGCAGCGCGGCAACAATAACGCCTACTGCCAGGACAATCCGGTTTCATGGATCGATTGGGATAGCGCCGACGCGACGCTGATCGATTTCACCCGGCGGCTCGTCCGGCTCCGTCGCGAGCATCCGATCTTCCGGCGCCGGGGATGGTTCACCGGCGCCCCGGCGAAGGGCAGGCGGCTGAAAGATCTCGAATGGTTCCGGCCCGACGGCGCCGAGATGACCTCCGGTGACTGGGGGGTAGGATACGCGAAAACGCTCGGCGCGTTCATGAATGGAGCCGCGATAACTGAACGAGATCGCGCCGGCGCTCGAATTGTCGACGACAGCTTCTTTGTGATGTTCAACTCATATCGCGAGCCCATGGAATTCAAGCTGGCGCCGAAAAAATGGGGGCGCAAGTGGACGATCATCCTCGACACCTCGGATGCGACGGCGCCGCAGCGCGTACGATTGTACTCATTCGAAGAGCGGGTTCACCTCGCGGGACACGCGATGGTCGTGTTGCGGCGCGTAGCGTGAATCGCGGTTTTACCGGCGGTGTCCGGCAGCGGGCTAGGAGACGTCCATGCCCTGAGCGTGGAAGACTTGCGCCATATCGACGGCAGGATGGACTTCGAACGAGACCTCGCGCCAGTACTCGATCATCGTGCGGATGTCGTCGTGATTGGACGACTCGAACACGATCACGTCCCGAGTATCGCTGCCCAGAGCTCCGTAAAAGCCGATGGTCTTCAACCCGGCCGGCTTGGCGCCCTCGTTCCATCATTTCCGCGATTTTGCGATGGTGTCGGTGTCGGTCGCGAATCCCGGCCTGTTCCTGATGAATGCAATGTAGAGCATCGCGCATGCCTCCTTCTCTCGACGGTGGCTGCCAGCGACCACCATAGCACTGCTCGTTTATTGAGTCGCAGGAACCTGGGGGACGCGATCGGTCGCGAACCAATACGCCGCGATGTATCCCGTCAGTAAAGCGATGAAGCTGGTTTCCTCGAGCGCACGCGCCAGCCATGGGAAGATGAGCTGGAACTCGGTCGGCGGCGGTATCAGGAAGCGGTTGAAGACGCGGAGCGAAACCGCGCTGAGAGCATAGGCCAACGCCGCCATCCAGACGGCCCGCGAGCTTGACCGCCCGTCCGCCGCGGACGCGACCAGTTGCACGAACGGAATAGCCAGTAACACCAGATAGTGATGCCATCCGACGGGCGACAGCATGATCGAGGTCGCGATCCACAGTGAGTAGATTCTCCAGTCGGGATCGCGGCGGTTCGTATCCGCCAGCGTCGCGCGAATAGTCATTCCAAGTACTACCAGGTCCGCAACGGCGATGCCGGCGCGTCTGATCCAATCGGTCGATGAGCCGGACGCGGTACCGGTCAATGCCCAGAACATCCGCGATACAAATGGTCCGAGCGAAAGATTATCCACCCGGTTCACTACTGAATAGTCAGTGAGCCACAATGCACCGTAAATGAAGTTGAGAGTTTGCGTTAAACCCAAAACCGCGACAGTTACCAATACTCCTGCTGCGATTCCAGTCGCCGCGAACGCAACCGCCCGCCATTTCCGACGAATGACAAAATAGCCGATGAGCAGAAGCGGGTATGCCCGCAACAGCCCGGCCGATGCGATCAGCAAGCCTGCGGCGCCGTCGCGCTCGCGTTCCATCGCGCGCATCGCGCCTACCATCAGGGCCAGGACTATCAGCTGCGATTGTCCCCAGTAAAAATTCAAATTCACCGGCGCCGACATCAGAATCAGTCCCGCCAGCAACCACGCCGTGCGCCCGGAAAGCCCGCGTCGATGCGCCAGCAACAGGTACATCGCGATTGCCAATGCCGAAAAGTTGATCGCGGTCCAGATCCAGAATGCGACCCGTGGCCGCAACCAGGTGAGAGGGTCGAAGCAAAGTAGAAACGGTGGCGTCTCGGAAGCGTGAAGCAGGCCGCCGGTCTCCAGGCCGAGCCGGGCGCCGAGCGGCGTCAAATCCGTGGAATATGGATCGATTCCATGGCGGAGCGCCCACGCCGACTCGTAATAGTTCGAGAAGTCGCGGCGCTGCCATTGCCCGGGCATCTTGGTCAAAGTGCCCGTCAACATCAGGAGCGCGCAGATCCATACTACGGCCAGGATCGCCGGCTGACGCATCGCGGCTGCGATTCGTTCGCTGTTCACTCCCAAGTATGGGCAAACCACGAGCTGCGAGAATATAGAGACGCTCGGCCGGCGCTTTCTCGCCTGCCATCGGCCCCTAATCGCGCTGCAAAGGGCCGAGGCACAAGAATTCGACCATCCTGCGCGCCCCAGTGTGTCGAGCCGCCCCGCGCCGGCGTCAGTGCTGCGGCTTGGCTTTCGGGAGTAGCGGTTTTTTCGCGCCGATGATTTGTAGGCCCGAGCCGGGCGGGTGCGTGACGAGCTTGGTGCGTCTCTTCGGCGATGACATTACGATAGCGCAACCGTCGCACAGCTCAACAAACCCGCCGCATGATGAACAGCGATCTTTAGTCGCCGTATCGTCGCTCGTTACTTTCATGGCCCTATGGTTCTCCACGAGAAATTCTATTTTAGACATTAGCATAGTTCCAGAGTCAGCTTTTCGCTTCTCAGGGCTCTATGCCTATGAACTCGTCGGTCGCCTTGTCGCGCAGACCACATAGGCCGCGAGACTACAAAACCGCTCAGCCATCGCGTTATCTGGAGAACTCAAAATCGGTTTGAGTCAAAACCGCAAATTCATGGCGCCGAGCGCCCCGACCATTGGAGGGGAGTTGTTGGTGCCGAGGGCGGGACTTGAACCCGCACATGCTTGCGCACGGAGGATTTTGAGTCCTCTGCGTCTGCCATTCCGCCACCTCGGCACTCGAAGAAGTCGCAGACTCAAGCCGGGTTATCTTAAGCAAAGGTAGCGCCGCCGGCAATGGCGACAGGATGGCACCGACCCGCGCATTGATCGCGACCCCACGATTCGATCATGCATCCAATCCCGACGGACTGCGCAACGCGGTGACCGGGATAGCCAATCGACGGCGACTTCCGCAGTATTATGACGGTCATAGGTTAGTATTGCCATGAATACTAAGTACGATTCTCACTTATATTCCGCGAGTGGTTGCTTGGTATAATATGAGGAGCGCACTATATATTCATGGAAGCAGTTGCCCCCCGCATTTCCGCGCGTGTCCCGGTTGCGCAACCGCACGTCATAACCGCAGGCCTAAGGCACGCGCTGGGCAACTGTCTGCTCGCCGTAACGTTCCTGCTCGCGACGCTGCCGGCCGCGCGCGAACTCAGCTTCAGCCTGGCGGGAGCCGCTAACGTGGTATGGCTGACGGGCGACGCGACCATGGCCGTCATGTCGTTCGCGCGATTTGCCCCGCGCACCTCGAGCGTAAATCTGCGCACGCTCGCCGCATCCGGCGGCATGCTAATCCTCCCTTGTTTGATGCGCCCGACAAACCCATCTACCGGCGCTCTCGCGACGAGCGGGCTTATTTTCGAGTTGTTCGGCATCGTGCTGAGCCAGGTCGCGCGGGTCTATATGGGTCGCAGCTTCGGTGTGTTACCGGCGAACCGTGGAATCGTGTCGAAGGGGCCGTTTCGATGGGTTCGTCATCCAATATATTTCGGATGGCTGATACTTTCGATTGGCTATGCGATGTCCTATCCGAACGGCCGCAACATTATACTGATCGCGACGACGCTTCCCTTTATGGTCTGGCGAATCGATCAGGAAGAAGTACATTTGAGTGCGGATCCCGAGTACCGTCGCTACATGGATCGGGTCCGGTATCGTTTGTGGCCCGGGGTGGTTTGAGCGAGGTTTGATCCCGGGCGCCGGCTGGCCCCCCGCCTATTCCTGCGACGAGCGAGCTTCAGTGCGGCCGCGGCCTCGCGTACCCATCAGGTAGATTCCGCCTGCCAGCGGAGTCGAAAGAATCATCGCGAAAGCGAGTCCGCCGATCACCGCGATTGCCAACGGCTGCTGAACCTTGGCGCCCGCGCCGAAGCCGAGCGCGAGCGGGAACAGGCCCGCAGCGGTGGCGAGCGTGGTCATGATGATCGGGCGCAGCCTCACGGTCGCCGCATCGAACAACGCCGCGCCTGGTTGTGCGCCCGCGCCGACTTCACGCTCGGCATGGTCGAGCAGCAGGATGCCGTTCTTTGCGGTGATTCCCGCGACCATGATGATTCCCATGAACGATGAGATGTTCAGTGTCATGCCGGTCACGGCGAGCGAGATGAAGCTGCCGGCAAGACACGACATCGCGGCGACCAGGCACGCGATTGCGGGCGCAAGTCGTGCGAACTCCCAGACCAGAATCAGGAACATCATGATCGTTCCTGCCACCAGCACCAGCGCGAGCTCGCGAAACGCCTGCTGTTGCTGAGCGTACAGGCCGCCGTATTCGAGCGATACTCCCGCCGCCAGCGGCATCCTGGCCAGGCTCTGCTTGACCTCGTTGACCGCGGTGCCGAGGTCGATACCCTCGAGCCGCGCCGTGACATGCACGACGGGACGCTGGCGCTCGCGCGCGACTTCGCTGGTCTCGCCGAGAAAGTTGATCTTTGTGACTGACGCGAGCGGGACGCGGGCATTCGAGCTCGACTTGAGAATCACCTCCGACAGAGTTCCGAGATCTTCGTGGAATGCGTCCGGGTACCGCACGCGTACGCCGACCAGCCGATCTCCGGACAGCACGTTGGTGGCGATCGTCCCTTGAATCACCGAATTGAGCGCGGCGCGAATATCATCGGCGCTCAGTCCGTAATGCGCCGCTGAAGTGTTATCGACGACGACTGCCTGCTCCGGGATGCTCAGCACGATTCCATCGAAGACGTCCGCCAGGCCATGGATCGAGCGCATCCGGTTCGCCACTTGCCGCGCGGTCGCCTCGATCGTTTTCTGGTCGGGGCCGAAAACCTTGACTTCGATTGGTTCCGGAACGCCCGAAAGATCGCCGATCAAGTCCTGCAGCACTTGCGAGAACTCGATCGATACGCCGGGCACAGAGTTCAGGATGCGATCGCGGATGGAATCCACGACCGCGTCGATTTCGCGTTTGCGGTCCGCCTTCAGGCGCACGGATATGTCCCCGCGATTCGATTCGGTCAGAAAAAACCCAAGCTGAGTGCCGGTGCGGCGGCTGAACGCGACGACTTCGGGCGTCGTTTTCAGAACCGATTGAATCGAGTCGAGCAGCGCAGTCGTGTCAGGAAGCGTGCTCTGCGGCGGCGTGAGGTAGTCGAGGATAAAGGCGCCTTCGTCGAGCGGCGGCAGATAGTCCGTGCCTATGCTGTTGTACACCAGGTACGCGACGAACATTGAAGCGATCGCACCAAGAATTGCCAGCGCAGGAATGCGGATGACAGGCCGGAGCGCCGTCAGAAATGCCGTCTGAACGCCGCGATAGATTCGCCCCGCTTCGCGCGCACGCCCGCGAAACCGCGCAATCGCGAGTTCCATTGCAGGCGTGAAGTAGATCGCGAGCATCAGCGAAATGGCCAGTCCCCCGCTGAGCGTCGCGGCCAGCGAGCGGAAGAAAACGCCGGTTACGCCCGAAATAAAAACCAGCGGCCCGAATACAACGATCACCGTCATCGTCGAGGCGAACAGCGGGCGCCGAAGATTCTTGAGCGCTTCGGCCACCGCCGTCCCGGTGGACTGGCCGGCCGCGAGTTCGCGATGAATCGCTTCGATCATCACGATTGCGTCGTCGATGAAAAGTCCGATTCCTGCCGCCAGTCCGCCCAGCGTCATCATGTTGAAAGTCAGTCCCGCAACCTTCATCACGATGAACGTGATCGCGACCGTGCAAGGCACCACGATCCCCGCGACCAGCGCGCTCAGCGGACTCATCGTGAATACCAGCACCACCAGCACCGCCAGCACGAGACCGAGTACGATCGCATCGCGCACGCTGTTGAACGATTCGGCAACGAGCTCGGACTGATCGTACGAGACCGAGAACTGAACGTCGGGATAGCGCTGGCGAAACTCCGCCAGCATCTGCCGCGCCGCGGCCGCGATCTGCACCGTGCTGCCGCCTGGCCGCCGCGAGATTCCCACCAGCACCGCCGCTCCATTCTCGGACGCGGCCCGGATGTAGTCTTCCTGGATTCCAAGTTCGACCGAACCTACATCGCTCACGCGTACCGGTTGACCGCCCGTCGCCGAGAGCGGCACCGCGGCAATCTGGCCGGCCTGATGCAGATCGGTCGTCACCACCGTCAGCAGCATCCGATGCGATTCGTTCATCCGGCCCGCCGACGCGATCACGTTGTTCTTTGCCAGCCCCGCGACGACGTCGCCCGGCGACATGTCATGCTGCAGCATCCGCGCCGGATCGAGCCGCACCACGAATTCGCGATACTTGCCGCCGATTACGCCGACCCGGTAGGTGCCGTCGATTCGATGCAGGCTCGGAACGAGGTCGTAGTTTACGATGTCGGTCAGTTCGGGCAGGCTGCGAAGCTTTGAACTCAGACTGAGATCGACGATCGGAAATGTACCGGTCGTCAGCAGCACCGCATCGACTGCCGTATCGTTGGGCAGCTGCGTGCGCGTGTGCGCGACCGCGGCGCTCAGCGTCTGGAAGCTGATTTGCGGGTCGGCGTCTTCGCCGAACGTGACGTCTATCTCGGCGCTGCCGCGCGTCGTCGTCGATCGAACCAACGTCACCCCGACCACGCTGTAGGCAGCTTCCTCCAGCGGTCGCGTGACCCCCGCGAGCATCTGTTCGGCAGGCAGGTCGCCGCTGTCGGCAAGAATCGTCGCGCGGCGAAACGTGATCTCGGGGAATATCGCGCTCGGAATTGTTCCGGCCAGGATGACCCCGAGCACGCTGGCTGCCAGCACCGACAGCACCGCCAGCGTCGAGCTGCTGCGCGTCATTGATTTCCCTGCGCGACGCGAACGCCAAGGCCGTCGGATAGCGCATAGCCGCCCGAAGTCACGACCAGGTCGCCCGCCTTGATGCCGGCGGTCACCTGGACCAGGTCGCGATCGCGAAGCCCGGCCTTTATGTCGGTGCGATGCGCGCGCCCGTCGGCGCCGATTACAAACACATGGTAGCGATCCGCGCCTTGATCCTGAAACAGCGCGGCGGCCGGAACTACAATTGCGTCGGGCGCACTCGCAACCTCGACCCGCACTTCAACCGGTGCGCCTGCCTCCGCGATGCGTTCCGCGCCTGTGAAATCGGTCCGCACCGCCGAGCTCGCGCTGGCTGCGTCGAAATTCGGCAGGATCGCCGCGACGCGCGCGGGAAACTCAACGCCGGGACGAAAGGGAGTCGTCACCGTTGCGGCCATCCCGGGCCTCACCAATGAGAGCTGGCTCAGCGGCACCGACGTATCGACATAGAGGCTCGCCGGATCGATCAGATCGACCAGCGTATCGAGGTCGGCAACCATTTGGCCGCTGGTGACCGGCGGTTGCGAGACAACCCCGGACTCGGGCGCAACCACCGGTATCCCGGCGCTACGATTGTAGCGGCCGACCGACGCACTCAGCGCCGCAGCGTCCTGCGGATCGATCTTGCGTGCGACCTCGAGCCCGGCCTCCGCCGCTTCGATCTCGCGATTGACAACGTGCGCAACGATCTGGCCCTTGCGCACCGAATCGCCGCTGGCGAGTTTCATTCCCGTCACGCGCCCCGCGGTGGGCGCACGTATGATCACGTGGCGCATCGCGACCGTCTTTCCGAGCAGGCGAAGCTCACTTGTCATCGGATGGACTTCGGCCCTGGCCGCGCTCACCAGCAGGACGGGACTGGGCTGCGCCGCGCTTTCGCCGCCGCCTTTCTTTGCGCCGCCGCATCCTGCAATCAACGCGCTCGCGATTGCCGCCGCGAAGATCGCGCTGGCCCAACTG
>CABEBV010000041.1_pt1 | contig 15360 bp, 14 predicted proteins | sample 3132751 | NCBI WGS metagenome assembly CABEBV01 (sample SAMEA5534347, study PRJEB31848) | metagenome | biome: tundra; feature: field; material: soil | place: USA | collected 2013-05 | depth 0.45 m | reverse complement strand
CGTAGATCATCGCAATTCGGTGATGACGCGCCGAGGTCGCCGGCCCGACGGCCGCTTCTCTTCGAATGAATGCCTGAGCGATATCGCTTGGTATAACGGCCACCGCTGTTCTCCTCGATTCCTTATCTCATGCAAACGGGAACCGGCACACTCGCGACGCTGGCGAGGTCATCGTGATGATGATGATGGTGAGCGTGCAGGTGGTAGCCGTATGCGGCGCCGATCGAGAGCAGAATCTCTATCGATGCGGCAATCGCGAGTGTGCGCAGTCCCAGGCGGCGACTCGACTGCGGCGCCGTGAGCGCGGGCGCGGCGCCGATCAGACGCCACTCAGTCGCGGGATTGCTCGGCGCATCGTCGAGCGTATCGCCCGATCTCAGCACGAATCGTTTGATGACGCCGAAGCCGAGCACGACCTGGCTGATGATGAACGCTGCAAATGCGCAACACGGCATGAAAATAGTGCCCCTCGCAGATCTCATTGTATAAGGCGGAGTCCAAAGTCAAATACGCAGCTTCGATGGCAGCCGACCGCCTCGTACTCCTGCTTCGCTCCCGCGTCGAAGGCCCCGCCCGCTATGCCACATGAACGCACTCACGCGCGGGCCGCGTTAATCCATCATGGCGCCTGGTTGCTGAACACGATGGTGCCGCTGGCGGCGAACATGCCGCCGACACCATGCGCGATCGAGATTTTCGCGCCGAGCGCCTGCGCTGCCGCGATGCCGCGCAACTGCCGGATGCTCTCCTGCATCGCGTACATCCCGTACATGCCCGAGTGCATGTAGCTGAGACCGCCGCCGTTGGTGTTGAGCGGGAGCTTCCCGCCCGGCGCCGTGTTGCGCCCGGCGATGAAGGCGGCCGCCGCGCCCGGCTTGCAGAAGCCGAGATCCTCGAGCCCGTAGAGCGGCAGATGCGCGAACGCGTCGTAGATCATCAGGTGATCCACGTCCGCGTGCGTGATGCCGGCCTCGTCGAAGGCCTTCTTGCCCGAGACGCGGAACGCCTTGGAGGTTGTGAAGTCCTCCATCTGGCTCACCATCGGCGTCTCCACGCTCTCTCCCGTCCCGAGGATGTAAACGGGCTTGCGCGGGAAGTCCCGGGCGCGGTGGAAAATAGACGTGGCGGCATTGGTCGCAGCGTTGCAGGCGGATTTCCCCGGCTCGGGCGCCCACCCAGAAATGCAGGGTCTCCGGCGTCGGCTCCGGCATCGGTCTCTTCATCTCGGCCAAGGCTGAGTCTCCCCTCTCGATTTAATGTCAACCGCTCGCCGCGGCGCCGGCGGCGTTGCGGCGCATCCGGTCGGCGGCGGTCGATCGGATCAAGTAGCGCTCAGTGAGCAGCGCGCGCAAGCCGCACCGGCGGCTGACGAACGTGCGTCCCGGAGCGCGCGGCTGCGGTGCGCGAACGGATGCGGGATTTCGCGGGGGCGCGCGCTGTTGTACTAATCATTAGTCGTCGCAACGATCCGGGATTCCTCGGCTCCGCTCGGGATGACAAAATAAAACGATTCGATCGCGGCAGGAAACAAAAAGCATATGGCAGACAACGACAACAAAACTTCTATACGATCCAACAGCAGCGTTTTGCTCGATGGTCCGTCGCGCGCGCCGGCGCGCGCGATGCTCAAGGCCGTCGGCTTCACCGACGAAGACCTGAGCAAGCCGCTGATCGCGGTCGCGCATACGTGGATCGAAATCATGCCGTGCAACGCTCATCTGCGGGATCTCGCCGCGCACGTGAAGCGGGGAATCCGCGCCGCAGGCGCGACGCCGATCGAATTCAACACGATCGCGGTGTGCGACGGAATCTCGATGGGCACGGCTGGGATGCGCGCGTCGCTCATCAGCCGCGAAGTGATTGCCGACTCGATCGAACTCACCGTGCGCGGGCATCTGTTCGACGGCGTCGTGGCGATGTCGGGATGCGACAAGACAATCCCGGCGACGGTGATGGCGTTGCAGCGGCTCGACCTGCCCTCGCTGATGATTTACGGCGGATCGATCCAGCCCGGGCGCTTCGGCGATCAACAGGTTTCGATTCAAGACGTGTTCGAAGCGGTCGGGGCGCATTCGGCGGGCAAGATGAAGCTCGAAGACCTCAAGCGGCTCGAGGACGTCGCGTGTCCCGGAGTCGGCGCATGCGGCGGCCAGTTCACCGCCAACACGATGGCGACGGCGACCGAACTTTTGGGCATCTCGCCGATGGGCTCGAACAGTATTCCTGCGACGGATCCGAAAAAGCCCGAGAGCGCTTTCCAGGCCGGGCGGCTCGTCGTCGATTTGCTCAAGCGCAACATCCGGCCCAGCCGGATAATCACCAGGAAGGCGCTCGAGAATGCGATCGCGGCGGTCGCGATGACGGGCGGATCGACCAACGCGGTGCTGCACTTGCTCGCGATTGCGCACGAAGCGGGAATCGCGCTCGACATCGACGACTTCGACCGGATCAGCTCGCGCACGCCGCTGCTCGCCGACCTGAAACCGGGCGGCCGTTTCCTGGCGACCGACATGTACAAGGCGGGCGGGATTCCGCTGATCGCCAAACGCCTGAAGGAAGCCGGGCTGCTCCACGAAAACGAAATGACCGTGACTGGCAGAACGATCGGCGTCGAAGCCGAAGCGGCGCGCGAAACGGCCGGGCAGGAAGTCGTGCGTTCAATCGGCAAGCCGATCAAGGAAACCGGCGGGCTGGTGATTCTCAAGGGCAACCTCGCGCCAGAAGGATGCGTGGTGAAAGTCGCGGGGCATGAGCGCATGACGCATCGCGGGCCGGCGCGCGTCTTCGACTGCGAAGACGATGCGTTCAAGGCGGTGTCGAAGCAGCAGATCAAAGCCGGCGACGTCGTCGTGATCCGCTACGAGGGACCGAAGGGCGCGCCCGGGATGCCCGAAATGCTGGGCGTCACGGCGGCGCTGTCGGGGCAGGGCTTGGGAGAATCAGTCGGGCTGCTGACCGACGGACGTTTCTCGGGCGCGACGCATGGCCTGATGGCGGGACACGTCGCGCCGGAAGCGGCGGTCGGCGGACCGATCGCGGCGGTACGCGACGGCGACGTAATCACGTTCGACATCGCCAAGCGGAGACTCGACGTCGATCTCACCGATGCGGAAATCAAGACGCGGCTGAAGAATTGGAAAGCGCCGGAGCCTCATTATAAGAGCGGCGTGATGGCCAAGTACGCGCAGTCGGTATCGTCGTCGTCGCGCGGCGCCGTAACCAATTGAGCGAGTCAATCGAAACGACAGCGATGGCGCTGGCGGCATTCGCGATGCTCGCGGGCGGCGTCGTTATCGGCGCGAACTCTGTTCGCGCGCAGGACGACTGGCACGCCGTCGAGCGGCATACGACGACGCAGGCGCCGGCGGACACGAGCGCGGACGCGGCGCCCGGCGCCAAAGCCGCGGGCGCCGCGCTTGTGGCGTGCGGCGAAGCGGCGCGGCCGGCGGGCGAGCCGTACAAGACCATCGTCGCGCAGCTCAACGATATGTGGGCAACGAATTTCCCCGTTTACGAATCGCTCAAAGCCGACTCGCCTCACGCAAGCAGCGGCGGATGCATCTTCTACAACCAGCGGTCCCTCGACAGCCTGCTTCAACAGTGGATGAGAGTCGACGACCCGGACACCGTTCGGCCGATGCTCTACGCGATCTTCGCGCACGAGATCGGCCATCTCGCGCACGGCGACTTCGATCCCGGCAGTGAAAAAGTCCCGGTGAGGAACAAGGAACTCGCGGCGGATCAGTTCGCCGGCTACTCGCTCGAGCGGATGGGGATTCGGCGCCTCGACCCGGTCGAAGTGACGCGCTACTACCAGCTCACGGGCGACGACTTCGTCGGCGCCGCGTCGGGGCACGGCAGCGGCGATGCGCGCACGACGGCGTTTCAGGACGGATGGCATCGCGCCGAAATCGGACTGCCGGAACAGGGCACGCAGCCCGCGGGCGGACTCGGCGAGCCGTGAGCGCCTCGACAATTTCGAATCGATCGCAGACCGCCCACGACGCGATTCGCGGCGAATCCGGCGTGATCGAAGCGCGCTCGCTCGGCTTTCGCTACGGCGATCGCCAGGCGCTCGACGACGTGACTTTTTCGATCGCGCGCGGCGAGATTTTCGGCTTCCTGGGACCCAACGGCGGCGGCAAAACCACTTTGTTCAAGTTGCTCTCGACGCTGGCGCCGATTCAATCGGGAAGTGCGCAAATGCTCGGTCACGACCTGGCAGGCGAAACCCGTGCGGTGCGGCGCCGGCTCGGCGTCGTGTTTCAGCATCCGAGTCTCGATGGCAAGCTGACGGTCGGCGAAAATCTCGCGCATCATGGTCATCTATATGGAATCACCGGGATGCGGCTGCGCGAGCGGATTGCGGCGATGCTCGAGCTCCTCAGACTGTCGGCGCGCGAACGCGACCGGGTCGAGACGTTGTCGGGCGGACTGCAGCGCCGCGTCGAGCTCGCCAAGGCTCTGCTCCACGAGCCGGAGCTGCTGATCCTCGACGAGCCCAGCACGGGCCTGGATCCGACGGCGCGCCACGAGTTTTCGAATTACCTCGAGCATCTGCGCGAGCACGCGGGCGTGACGGTCGTGCTGACGACGCATTATATGGAAGAGGCCCAGCGATGCGATCGCATCGGGATGCTGCATCAAGGCAAGCTGGTCGCAATCGCGCCGCCGGGCGAACTCAAGTCCGAGGTCGGCGGTGACGTAATCGTGATCCGGGCGCAAGCGCCTGAACTCCTGCAACGGAAAATCCTCCAGCGCTTCAAGCTCAGCAGCCAGCTCGTGGACGGCGCGATCCGTATCGAACGAATCCGCGGGCATGAATTGCTTCGCGACCTGATCGACGCATTCGGCGAGGAGATCGAATCGGTCTCATTGGGCAAGCCGACTCTCGAGGACGTATTCGTGCACCTGACCGGGCATCAGTTCTTCGCGAGCACGGCACAGGCGGAATAGACTGAGATGCGCGAAATTTTTCTTCAGGCCGCAACGCTCTGGCAGCGCGAGATCGTGCGATTCATACGCCAACCGATTCGCGTGATGAGCGCGATTGCGACGCCGCTGGTCTTCTGGCTGCTGCTCGGCGCCGGCCTGCAAGCGTCATTCAAGCCGAGCGGGATGCCGGCCGGCATCGGCTACGCGCAGTACTTTTACCCCGGCGTGATCGTGCTGATGCTGCTGTTCACGGCGATCTTCGCGACCGCCTCGACCGTGGACGATCGTCGCCAGGGTTTTCTGCAGGGCGTGCTGGTCGCGCCGATATCACGCGCGACGATCGTGCTCGGCCAGGCGCTTGGCTGCACGACGCTGTCCCTGATGCAGGGAGCTATCTTCCTCGCGATGGCGCCGCTGGCGGGAATCCGCCTCAGCCTCGAAGCGATCGTGGTGTCGGCTGCGATGATGGCGGTTATCGCGTTCGCGATGACGAGCATCGGGCTGGCGATGGCGTGGCGAACCGAATCGACGCAGGGCTTCCACGCGTTCATGAACATGCTCTTGCTTCCCATCTGGATGCTGTCGGGCGCGGTCTTTCCGGTGGCGGGCGCGCCGGCATGGTTCCAGTGGACGACGCGGTTGAATCCCCTGACCTACGCGGTGGATGCGCTTCGGCGGGGACTGTATCTCGCGGAGCCGGCCTCGAGCGGTGCAACGATGCCGATGGGATCGTCGGTGGCGATTGCGATCGCGTTTGCCGCGTTCGCCTTCATCCTGGCGACGCGCGTCGCGCGCAACGCCTCAACGATTTGAGGGCGACTCAGCGCGGGGGCATCCGCAGTGCGCCGTCGAGGCGAATCGTCTCGCCGTTGAGCATCCCGTTCTCGACGATGTGGCGCGCGAGCGCCGCGTATTCAGACGGCTTGCCCAGTCGCTGCGGAAACGGAATCTGCGCGGCCAGTGCTTTGCGGTTCGCCTCGGGCAAACCCGCCAGCATCGGAGTCTCGAAAGTTCCCGGCGCGATCGTGCAGACGCGGATGCCGAGCGACGCGAGGTCGCGCGCTATCGGCAACGTCATCGAAACCACGCCGCCCTTCGACGCCGAATAAGCAACCTGCCCGATCTGTCCGTCAAACGCGGCGACCGACGCGGTATTGATGATCACGCCGCGCTCGCCGTCGGCGCCGGGCTGATTTTTTGCCATCTGCGCCGCGGCCAGCCGCGTGACATTGAAGGTGCCGATGAGATTCACCGCGATCACCTTGCTGAACAGGTCCAGCGAGTGCGGGCCTTCCTTGGTGACCGTGCGCATCGCGCGGCCGATACCGGCGCAGTTTATCGCGATATTAATCAGACCGAACTTCGCCACCGCTTTCGCAATCGCGTCAGTTACCTGATCGGCGGAGCCTACATCGGCCTGGACGAAGATCGCATTGTCGCCGAGCGACTCGGCAACTTTGGCGCCGGGCGACGACGCTAAATCGAGAATCGCTACCTTGGCGCCGGCCGACGCGAATTCGCGGACGGTTGCTTCGCCGAGTCCGGAGCCGCCACCGGTCACAAGCGCGACCGCATTTTTAAGATTCATATCAACCTCGCGCAGATAGATGATGCAAACGCGAAGACGTTATGACCGCAGACGCGACGATGCAACCAGCGGCGAATGACACAAAGGAACGACCCTCTTTCCCCTTCTAACAGGGCGAAGCCCGCATCCTTATCTTAGTACTGGGTGCAGGGGTCACCCCTGCCGCCACGAGAAGCCCGCGGGCGCGGTCGCGGTGACCAGCGCAATCGGAACCCATAGCGTGAAGATGAATCCGAGCATCGGCGAATGCCATACCCAGAACAGCCCGTAAATCAAGTAGGCGGCCAACAGCGCGCCGTGCAGCATCGTTCCCGACTCGCCCAGCCGCTCTTCGATTCGCGAAAATAGTTTCGACGCCAGCATCCCCTGCCCCAGGCAATGCCACGTCCCGTAGAAGCGGCATCGCCGGCAGATATTGCCGCTTGCTTCGAACCACAACGCGCCCATCAACCCGAGCCCGAAGATCGCGGCGCCCGCGCTGTGCTCGGATGCGATTGAAAGCGCGAGAATGCTGAACAGGATCAGCCCACCCAAGCCAACTACGCGAAACATGATTGGCGTCTGGAGGATGTAAATGAATGGTTCGAAGGGGCCGGGGTTGCGTCGCATATGATGTGAGTACGAACGATCAATCTACTCGTTACCCGAAAACGCGCAAGCAGAGGCCCCGTTCCTGCTTTTTCTCTTCATGAACTGGGTGTACTACAAAAACAATCGAAGCATCGTGGCCGCGGCAGAATCTTTCAATCTTCCTGAGCTGGAAGCGATCCGAATACTAAATTCGCGCGCGGTTCGATCACGCAAGCCGGCCGAACCAGGGGACGAAGCGGCCGACCTCGCGCGCCCACGCCTCGTACTGCGGGCCATACGTCCGGATCAAATACTCTTCCTCTTCGAGCGCCTGATGGCGGAGGTTAAGGATCGCCACGATTACGATGATGAACGAGAGCAGCGCCGGAATCAGCAGCATCCAGCCCACCAGCGTTACGATCATCCCGAGATAGATCGGATTGCGCGAAACTCGGAACGGTCCGGAGGTGATTAGCCCGGCTGCAGGACTGTCCTGCTCGGTGCTGATCGGGATTTCCCACGACGCGCCCATGGTCGCGATCGCACTGATAATCAACAACCCGCCCGCAACCGCGACTATCGCGCCCAAACCTGGTAGCGGATCGAAAAGCCGGTTCCCCAACGGGATGTAGAGCCCAAAGGCGGTTGCAGCGGCCTGCCAGACAAGCAGAGCACCAAAGAGAATGAGGGCGGTCTCCTTAATTCTATCCATGGCCCCACCCGAACCGGAAAGCCGAATGGGCGAGCGGCCGTGCCTGCGGTGGTACTGCAGAATGATTCCGCCCATCACGGCTGCGTAGATCGCCAGCATCGCAAGCGGGACAAAACGCCAGGAAGTCATCCGTCAGGAATTGTCACATAATGATTGTTGGCACGAAACAACCTGCCCCATCTAACCTCGCATCGGGGAAGTACCCGGATCGAACCTTTTTGTTCTGATCGTGGCCATATTGTCAACAATTAGTTGTTACGAAGTAGTCATACAGTCATCCTCGCGCTAACAGATTTTTGGGAGAGACGGAATCGTGTTACGCATCAGGCACAGCGCGGCAGTGCTCTTTTACGGCTTCGCATGGTTGTGGATGGTCGCATTGATTGCGATGGTCGCGATCGCCGAGTTGCTCCAGGGTGAGGCCGAGGTTAGCGGCGCCCCACACGACGCCGACACGATCGCCCGTCTGTTTGTTGTCCGGCGAACGCACCGCTAGCGCTGTCCAGTCCAATCACGGGGCGCGACCGAGCGCCATCGAGCGCGAATCGCTTGGTACTGCGCGGCCGGCAACGGCCCTGCGTTGGCGTGCGCGATATTCGATTGCCATCAGGATGAACCGCGAAGATACGGAAAATCGGGAAACCAAGCAAAAAGAAAAGGGCCGGGCGACGATGCGTCCGGCCCTTCCAGCAATGCGAGCTGTGAAATCCGCTCAGGCGGCCCGCTTGGTCTCGATTGCCAGGCTCTCATCCGCGATCGAGCCGCGCTTGGAGAAGCTGACCGCGACCGCTAGCGCGACGATCGCCAGCACGACGATCGCGACGCGCAGCAGAGTCACACCGCCGAGCGCGACCGTTGTGAACGGCGCCGCTAAAATCGCGACCAGGTTCATCACCTTGATCATCGGGTTCAGCGCAGGGCCCGCCGTGTCCTTGAACGGATCGCCGACGGTGTCTCCCACCACGGAAGCTTTGTGCACGTCGGTGCCCTTGCCGCCCAGGAATCCGTCCTCGATCTTTTTCTTGGCGTTGTCCCAGTTCGCGCCCGCATTCGACATGAAGACCGCCATCAGCTGGCCGGTCAGGATCGTGCCGCCGAGGAACCCGCCGAGTGCGCCCGCGCCGAGACCGAAACCGACCAGCAGCGGCGAGAAGATCGCCAGGATTCCGGGCCCGAGCAGCTCTTTCTGCGAAGCTGCCGTGACGATATCTACGCACGCGCTGTAGTCGGGCAGCTCTTTGCCCTCCATGATCCCCGGATGCTCGCGAAGCTGGCGGCGGACCTCGAACACGATCTGATAGGCCGCGCGGCTGACCGCCTTAATCGCGAAGGAACTGAACAGGAACGGCACCGCGCCGCCGATCATCAGGCCCACGAACACGGTGGGCATGTTGATCTGCACGCCAATCGCGCCGAGATGAGCCTCATCTATGAATGACCGGAACAGCGAGACTGCCGCCAGCACCGCGGTCGCAATCGCCAGGCCCTTGGTCAGCGCCTTGGTGGTGTTGCCGATCGCGTCCATCCAGGACAGCGTCTTGGACGCCTCCTCCTGATGGATTCCGCCCATCTCGAAGATGCCGTGGGCGTTGTCGGTGATCGGTCCGTAGGTGTCCATCGCGAGGATGAAGCCGGTGGTCGTGAGCAAGCCCAGCCCGGTCAGCGCGATTCCGTAAAACTGGAGCGCGAGCGACTCGTGGAAAATAGCCATCGCGCCGATGATCGCGGCTGCGATCGCCAGCAGCGCCCAGACCGACGACTCGAGACCCTCGGCCATCCCCGACAGGATCAGAGTTGCCGGGCCGGTGCGCGCCGCCATCGCGGTTTCGGTGACGGGGCCCTTGTCCGGATGCGTGAAATAGTTAGTGAGCCACAGCGTCACGACGGCGAGAATGATTCCGAGCGACGCGCAGCAGGCGAAGCGCCAATCGGGCGCGCCGGTGCGCGGGTCGTCGAGGTAGAAATAGTTGACGACGAAGAATCCGATCACGGATGCGATCGCCGAGGTCATGTAGCCGACGTTGATCGGGCGCATCGGATCGAGCATTTTGCCGGCCGGCACGCGCACCGCCATGATTCCGATGATCGAGGAAAACACGCCGACGCCGCGCAGGATCAACGCGAACATGATCAGTTTGATGGCGAACGCGCCCGCGTACTGGCCATAGGCCGCGATAAAGTCCGCCTCCTGCAGCGCGTAGGCCGCCAGGATGATCGCGGCGACCAGCGTCACTTCGTAGGACTCGAAGACGTCGGCCGCCATGCCGGCGCAGTCGCCGACGTTGTCGCCGACATTGTCGGCAATCGTAGCGGGATTGCGCGGGTCGTCTTCGGGAAGGTCCTGCTCGATTTTGCCGACCAGGTCGCCGCCGACGTCAGCCGCCTTGGTGTAGATTCCGCCGCCGACGCGCATGAAGAGTGCGGCCAGCGAGCCGCCGAAGCCGAATCCCACGAGCACCTTCATCGCGTTTTCGCGGAACACCAGGAAGATGATCGTCGCGCCGAGCAGGCCCAGGCCGACCGTGAACATTCCCGACACTCCGCCCGCCTTGAATGCCAGTTCCATCGCGTCCTTGAAGCTGGTCAGCGCGGCGTTGGCGCTGCGGACGTTGGCCTTGACCGCCAGCCACATCCCGACGTAACCGGCGCTGTAGGAAGCGGTGACGCCCATCAGGAAGGCGATCGAGATGCCCAGCGGCAGGTACAGGCCCTGATAGACGTTGCGGTACATGAGGAACAGCGCGACGAAGATGACGGCGACGAACCAGATCATGGTTTTGACCTGGCGTCCGAGATACGCCATCGCGCCAAGTTCGATCGCGTCGGACACGTCGGTCATCGATTTTGGTCCGGGGTCTGCCGCCAGCACCACGCGTATCAGCACAACTCCGTAGGCCAGCGCGACCAGCGCCGAGACCAGCACCAGCCACAGGATCATGACCTGTCCGCTGGTTAATGTGGGCAGAACGATATTCGATTCGCTCATCTCAATCCGAGTCTCCTGAAAAGGTCGAGGTTTGTTTAAGGGCGCCGCCCGCCGTGCAATTGGATCGCGCCGTTCACGGCCGGGCGATTACCCTCTGGATATCTGGCGCAGTCTAGGTTTTCCTGAATGCGAAGTCCAGTTATCCGCGGGGTGCTTGAACGGGGCTTCGAACGAACCCCGAATCGCGGGCCGCGGGCGGGTTAGTGCGGCTTCAAACGGTAAAGCCCCACTTCGAGATGGTCCGCGACCGTTTCGTGGGAGAAGCGGCGGTCGATCTGGGCGAACTCCTGGTTAAGCTCATCCCACCATTCGTCGGTCAGCGGCATCACTACGAGCAGGTACACCGGGCGTCCCTTCTTATCTTCGTCTGCGAGCTTGCGCGCTTCGGCCAGGTCGAGTTCGCCATTGGGAAGAAGTATCGGCGGTATCGGCCCGGACCATCCTCCGACCTTTTTGTCGTAAAGCCAGTACAGATGGTATTCGCTTACCACTTGTTTGGGGTGAAGCTCGCTAGCAAGATTGTTGAGACCGACGAATTCGGTTCCCTCTCCGCGCGCATAAAGCTCGAGCCATTGTAAAGAAATATCGCTGACCACCACGGCGTTCTTCAGCCGCGGGCGCATCGCGAGCACCTCGGGGACCAGCTTCGACTGCCGCGGCGGCGCCGCAAGCCGAGAAACCGTCTCGACCACAATCGCAACGGCTAGAACCACATCCAACGCAATCACGGCAAATCGCGCCCATCCCTTCTCGAACCTTCGATTCGCGCTGACCAGCCCGTAGGCCGCCGCGGCAAAAACGATAAACAATGCCGGTAGCATGAAGCGAGGATCGAGGAAGAAATACGGGAGGTAAATAACCAACAGCGAGACAAGAAAGCCCAGGCCCAGATACACCGCGCGCATCGCGGTTGCGTTGCGCTTGCGGCGGATGGCGAACCACACGCCCAGCCCTGCGAAGAGCGGCACTGGAAACGGGTAGAGGGAGTAGCGCGAGTGAAGCAACGTTTGGAGCTCCAAACCCAAATTAAGCTGGTCGAACAGGCCATCGAGACCAAGCATTGCGATAGCATAAGAGAGAAGATTTCCGTGCCGATAGGTCAAATCCCAGGGTACAAAGAGAAACCGCAGCTCAAAGGTCGTGGAAACTGAACTGTAGGCCTCCCGCCACCAGAACGCGTAACCGGTTGAGAGCGGCGAACCGAGGTAGTGCAGATTTACCCAAGCCTGCAGTCCTGGAAATGCGATGAATCCGATCGCAAACGTCATCACCTGCGCGAGCCGCAATCTGCGTGGTCGGACCAGCAGCGTCGCCGCGAGCATCCCGATCAAAATTGCGCCGTTGGTGACGCGGATTGTGACGGCCAAGCCGACCAGGAGCCCGCACAGCGCGGATGCAACCAGGCTTTCTTTTCCCTCAGCATACAAGAATGCCAGGGCAGCGAGGACTGCGACGGCAAGCGAAGGAACGTCACTCATCACGCAGGTGGAAAGCCCGAGAAAATGCGGCGATGTAGACAGCAGTAAACCGGCCAAAACCGCGCTTGGCCTGCCAAACGCCCACAGGGTCAGCAGGTAAAGCCCGGCTATCGCGACCAATGCCGTCAGCGCAGTAACCAGGCAAAGCCGCTCGGGCCTATGGCCCAGAAGCGGATACGCCGCGGCGAGCATGAGTGGATAACCGATCGTATAGCGGGACGGATAAGTATTGCCCCCGAAATGGAGCACCGGGCCCAGGCCGCCATCCAGGTTTACCGCGATCGCCGCGTATTCGACCGCGTCGGGCATCGGCCACAATTCCTGTCCGTTGGCAAATCCAGTGCCCGCGATCAGGAGCATCGCAAAACCGAGCACGAGCGCGAGCATCGCCGCGTCGATTCCTTTGAAGCGAAAGACGGACGCTTCGGCCGCATTAGCGCCGGGCCGAGCGGGTTCTGATGAAGCAGAATCGGAAGAATTGGGCGGTTTTACCGGGATCGCTCCACTTCGTGAATGCGCCTTGGCGTGCGTACTTCGCTGCATTCAGGATCCTCCGTGAATCACCCTGAACCGGAATTTCCCTTCCGAGTCTCCGATTTCAACAACATATTTCGGGTGGTCACCGCCTGCAAGATTCCAGTTCAGACAGTACCCGAATCACGCGCTCGGTTGATCCGCACGACTGCCGTATGTTTATCTGTAAAGGTTAAACCGTCATGAATGTAAATATCGAAGAACCCAACAGTCTCCGGCGCAAACTGACGATTGAAGTCGAGCCCGACGAAATCAAGCATGAGCTGGATCGCGCATTCAACGAACTCAAACGCGGCGTGGTGCTCAAGGGCTTCCGCCCCGGCCGTGCCCCGCGCAATCTGCTCGAGCGATTTTTCGGCGAGCAGGTCCGCGGCGAGGTAGTTCAGAAACTCGTCAAGGAATACACCGACAAGGCGCTCGAGGAGCACAACCTCAAGCCCGTGACAGCGCCCGAAATCGTCACCGAACAGACCGACCTGCAGAAGGACCTGTCGCTCAAGTTCAGCGCGACGTTCGATCTGCGCCCGAAGATCGAGGTCAAGGACTACGAAGGTCTCAAGGTGCCCGAGTCCAAGGTCGAGGTCAGCGACAATGAAGTCGAAGAGGCGATCGAAAGATTTCGCGAGCGGCAGGCGACGCTCAAGAAGATCGAGGATCGCACCGTCGTCGAGGACGGCGATTACGCGCTCGCCTCGGTCGAGGCCTTCGTGGACGGCAAGCCGCTGTCGAGCACCCGTCCCGAAGATCGGCTGGTGGAAGTTTCCGAGCGCGCGCTCGCCCACGGCGTGTACGAAGTGCTCAAGGGCGCGGAGCTGGGCAAGCAGATGAAAGCCTCGAAGACCTACCCGGCAGACTACAGCCACAAAGATCTCGCCGGCAAAACGATCGAATGGCGCGCGACGGCCAAAGAGATTTATCGGCGCGAACTGCCGACCGTCGATGATGACTTCGCCAAGGATCTCGGCGACGAAAACCTCGCGGCGTTCCGCACCCGCGTTCGCGGCGAACTGCTCGCGCACGCCAAGCAGGAGGCCAACGCGCGCGCGCGGCAGGGACTGCTCGATATCGTGATCGAGCGCAATCCGGTCGAGCTGCCCGAATCGCTGGTCGCGCGCGAGCTGAGCGCGATGGAGGCCGAATTGCATCAGACGCTCGAAGCGGGCGGCCTGTCGCATGAGAACGCCAGCGAGCGGGTCAAGCAGAATGCCGACGATTTGAAGGCGCGGGCCGAGAAGCGCGCACGCACCGGGCTGATCGTGGACGCGCTCGCGGAGCAGGAAAAGATCGAGATCAATGACGAGGAGCTGGGTGAGCGGGTGGCGGCAATCGTCACGCAGAGCGGGCGTAATCGCGACCGCGCCGCCGAGTTTTACCGCAGCCCGGAAAATCGCGAGGCGCTTCGGCAATCGATGCGGCGGGAGAAGGCGCTCGACTTTATTCTGAACCGCGCCAAGCGTGAAGATGCTGCAACCGAGCCGAAGTAGCGTCGATGCAACTTCGTTCGGAGCCAACCACGGTTGCTCGACCATTTCCCAGACGTTACAATTTGAAGGCGTCAGCGGCCTCCTCTCAATTGTCACGACCTGGCTGTGGCGCGGACCGGATTTATGAGCAACCTGGTACCGATTGTCGTCGAACAGACCGGCCGCGGAGAGCGGGCCTATGACATCTACTCTCGCCTGCTGAAAGACCGCATCGTTTTTCTCGGCACCGAAGTCACCGACGACGTCGCCAACCTGATCACGGCTCAGTTCCTGTTCCTCGAATCCGAAGATCCCGAAAAAGAGATCAACTTTTACATCAATTCGCCGGGCGGATCGGTGACGGCCGGGATGGCGATTTACGACACGATGGAGTTCATCCGGCCTCCCGTATCGACGCTGTGCATGGGGCAGGCGGGCAGCATGGGCGCAATCCTGCTGCTGGCGGGTGCGAAGGGACGGCGCTATGCGCTCCCGCATGCGCGAATCATCCTGCATCAGCCGCTGGGCGGGATGCAGGGTCCGGCGAGCGACCTGGAAATACACGCGAAGGAAATTTTGCACGCGCGGGAGGACATCAACAGCATCATAATGAAGCATACCGGACAGAATCTGCGTAAGATCGAGAAGGATACCGATCGCGATTATTTCATGTCGCCGCAGCAGGCGGTTGAATACGGACTGATTGATGAGATAATCGTTAGCCGGAGGCCCTCCAAGTGAGCCGCGGGAGGCAGTATGGCCAAGCATGACGACCGCTCGGGCAACCTGGTTTGCTCCTTTTGCGGGAAGAGCCAGGACGAAGTTCGAAAGCTGATTGCCGGCCCGACGGTTTATATTTGCGACGAATGCATCGACCTTTGTAACGACATAATCGCAGAGGAGGCTGACGGCGAGGAAGCGTTCAGCCAAAGCTCCGCGGTGCCCAAGCCCGCCGAAATCAAGCGGGTGCTCGACCAGTACGTGATCGGACAGGAGCGCGCCAAGAAAATTCTCTCGGTCGCGGTCCACAATCATTACAAACGAATCGACTCGCAGATGGTGACCGGCGACGTCGAGCTGCAAAAATCCAACAT
>CABEBV010000395.1_pt1 | contig 18069 bp, 19 predicted proteins | sample 3132751 | NCBI WGS metagenome assembly CABEBV01 (sample SAMEA5534347, study PRJEB31848) | metagenome | biome: tundra; feature: field; material: soil | place: USA | collected 2013-05 | depth 0.45 m | reverse complement strand
CAATAGTCCACGAGGGCGGCGGGATCGACGCCCACGGCAAGCTGTCGCCGCTCGCGAGCTTCGACGTAGCCGAGGGTTAGTACGTTGGGACCCCACTCTTGCGTCGGGATGCCAAACTCTGAAGGATCGAAGTTCATTAAACTCTACCTCACCATCGTACAATTGAAATGTCGTCACTCAGCGCGTTCTCTAAGACCTCGCTGCCGAACAGGCTCTCGGCCGGGTCTAAGAACTCGCAGAGGTACTCTTGCCGATACGCCCGCTCGCCCATTTCCCTTCTCTCGCCCTCTAGCCAGACGGGATCGATGCGCGGACATTCGAGCGCGGTCACTTTCTCGCGCTGCCAAGTCTTATCGGCCGTGTTGTTGAAGATTTCCCACAGCCAGCCCTGAGCCCAGCTTGCGCTAGTCAATAAAACGAGACGGCTTTTTTTGCGGACGGCCATCATGGGGCGACAGGCTTCGAGCGTTTCGACCGGCACGCGGGCGGCCTCGTCACAAAAAACTGCATCGGCGCTAAAGCCCCGGATGGTATCTCCGCCGTTGCCGGGCAACGCGACGATCCGGCTTTGATTGGAAAACAGAACGCTGAGCTTTGACTCGGCCTCGGGATCGTCCATACCTGTGAGTTTTTTGTAGACACCCATCACGGTCGAAAATAACAAGGAACTTTGCCGGAGGCTGGGCGCGACCAGCAAAACCGTGCTGCCGTTTACCGTCATCGCGAGATGGATCGCGAGAACCGCAACGCAAGTGCTCTTGCCGCACTGCCTCCCCGTGACCATCACCAGCTTCCGCGCGGTGCTATGCAGGACTCGCTCCTGCCATGCGTCAGGTTCGCCTATTGCCCGACGAAAAAGGTCAACGGGGTCAAGTAGGTCTAAGGCCTGCGCTAAGTCGGCCGCGAGGTTGCTCACTGGGTTGGCCCCGCTATAGCAAGCGGCTCGGGCTCGGGCGCGGCGGTTTCAACGAGCCGCAAAGCTGCGCTCACGGCGGCGCGGGCGCTGGCGTATTCGGGCGGGCTCAGGGCTTGGAGAAGCGCGGCCCTCAGGGCCAAGTACGCGGGGGCGATTATCAAATTCTGCACCGTCGTGGTTCCACCGCTCGCAAGCTCTCCGAGTAGCCGGGCGGTCGTGACGAGATTCGCCAAGGTTTGTTTCTCGGCCTGCGCCTCGCCGATGAAGTTATTTTTCAGCCGCGCGCGATCGGCTAGGTTTTCCAATCGGGCGCGCTGGGCAACGAGCAAGCGCAAAAGATTGTCGCCCTCGTCGCGCTTGAGTTCCTGTAAGCTTTTTTCAACGCCACCTAGCCGCCGGGCCGCAATGCGGTCGCGAAGTGCGGCCGGAACGTGGGAGCGGTTATGGCGCGATATGCTCCCGACACCCAAGCCCCACCTCCGCGCGACGGTTCTATAACTAATCCCGCGCGACAGCGCGTTCTCAATGGCTCCGCGAGAACCGTGGGAGCAAGTTTTGCAGCTTGACATCAGACTTCGATCACCCTCGGGGTGCGCTGAGTCAGGTCGCCAAGGAGCGCAAGGCAAACGATGCGAGAGGCTCGGGATACCATGTCGAGGCGCCCGCTGTAATTCAGCCGGGCGAATCGTGCGCGCGCAGCGTCAACGCTCTCATCGTCGGGCCGCAATGCTGCGTAGCCGGGGTTTAACTGAAGCCGCAATGCGTCACGCAAACATTCTTGCGCCGTCGCGACTTCTAGGGTGTCTGCCGGTTTGTGCCGAGGCATCACCGTTTCTCCCGTGCCGAGATTGCCTGAGCCATCAGCGCGATGCGCAACCGCCCCTCGTTTTGTTCCAATAGCTTGGTGAGCAGCGCGGCCGCGAGCTTGCGCGTCGCGAGAGGTAGCGCTCTCACCAAGGACCTTTGATACGCGGTCACGAAGGGCTTCGGTTCCCGAGTAGTCGCGATCTCCGGTGTGTCGTTTGGTTTGTGCGCCATCCTACGCCCTCCCCCTTGCGGATATTTCCGCCGCCTTTTCCGCGACGCGCGCGCGGTCGGAAATTTCCTGCAATCTGCGTTCTGCCATCCCTCGACTAAAGCCGTCCATCGCAGCAATCGGGGCGGTGAGAATGGCTCTGGCTTCCGTCGCATTGCAGCCTGCCAGCCAGCGCAGGCGCGCATTATTCGACGGCAGATTTTTATACGCCGCGCAAATCTGCCGGTCGCGCTCGGCATCACCGGCGCCCGGCGTCTCGAATTTCTGCTCTGCGTCGTCCGTGTAGCCGCAAAATAGCGCGTCGATATGATCGTCTTCGTTCATCGATGTGGGCGCGGGTTAGTCGGCCTTGTTGGCGGCGAGTAGCCGCTCGCGGATGCCCGGCGCGCCGGGGCTCTTGGGCGCCGCGCCGATGCGCTCGCGGATGCCTGCGACGCGGCTCCTGCCTACAAATCCCATCGAAACTTGCAGGGCATACTCGGCGCGACGCAAGTCCTCGACTGCCGCCTTGTGTGTTGCGTGGCGCGCGGAATCGTGGAGATCGAGCAATCTATCCTCCACGGTCTCGCGGTCGCGGGCCGAAAGCGTGTTCGTTAGTTGCGGGCTGTGAAACAGCGCCAAAAGCGTTTCCCGGTCGGTATCGGGGCCATTCAGCACCACATTGCGCGCGCTGGGAGATAGCGCCGCGAATGCGGCCCGCACCTCTTGAGCCCTCCATGCGGCCGCGCTATCCGATGCCGGGGCGCTAATTCCCGCCGCCGCTTTCTCCTCGTGCCCAGCCTTGGCCAGCGCCTCCTTCTGGCGCTTCACCAATTCAGCGGCGCGGGCGGTCTTGGGCGCACGCTCGGCTTGCAGCTTTGCGGTCGCGACCTCTTGCCCGGATCGCCCTGCTGGCAGCGCGGGTGAGGGCGCGGAAAGCTCGGGGTTTGACTTGATGGCGTCGATCGCCGAAATAAAGCCGGATGTCGCCTCGACGCAGAGCGCGAAGGCCTCGGCGCTGTCGCCGCCGTCCGGCGCATCTGGAGCGGCTCCTAACGGGGCGTCTGTTGCATGGAAGATCATGTGGTCGTTCCTCTCTCGTTTGGGCGTATAATAACGATATGGATGATACATTCAGGGTCGTGAGGGCGCTTATGACGCCGCCGGTCTCGCCAAGATCGGGGCGATCAAGTGCGTCTCGCTAGGTGATACAGGAAAATGGGCATTATCGAGGCTGGTTTTGGCCCCTAAATGGCAGGCGCCGCGCCGCTTAGTGTATATTAGCCGCCGCCGAAAAGATCGCGCATCCGTCGATGCTATTTCCGTGCGGATGTTGCTGTCTTGGGGGCGAAACTGTCAGCGATCGCGGCAGACGCGCCGGTTGGCCGGGCTGGTCGTGGCTGGCGGGCGACGCGCGACGCGGGCGGATCGTCGACGCAGCCTATCTGGGTGTATGCTTAAAGTGTGAGCACACGCGAGGTTCACGGTGAACCTCGCGCTGACACGAATCATTATTGGGGTGCTAGATAGGGAAGTAGTGCGAGTCGTGTATTCAGACGAATCGGCTCTGGGCGGTGCGACGGGAATTATGGTCGTCGCAGCTATCCTTCTGAATATGGATTCCCAATGGATTCCAGTCAGGGACAGCGTGGAGGCTGCGCTAGAGGAAACCTATGGCAAGGTAGATCGATTCGTTATCAAAGGTAAAAACATCTACCACCAAATCGAGCACGGCGAAGAGAAAGCCAAAAAGTTGATGGCGCGCTTAATGGAGATTCCCCGCCAGCAATTGGTTCCTGTCTGGTACGGCGCTGTTGATCGCGACGGATTCAAATATCAGATGGAGAACATACATATTGACTCGACTTTTAAGGAAAGAGATCGTCCGTTCATGTTTGCGTTGGATACATGCATGACCAGTGCCGATACTTGGGTTCATTCTACTCTTCCAGAAGATAAAGTGATTTGGATTCACGACGAAGGTTCGCTCAACGAGCCTGCGCGCGAGGCTCTTCGTGGGTTTCGATGGCTTCGCAAAGAAGCCAATTGGGTTTCGTTCGATGAAACGGTCGTCCCTGAAGCCGAGTCGCATATCGCCGATATGATTTATTTCGGTGACGACAAAGAGAGCAGTTCGATTATCGTGCGAATCGACGCGGCGGCGCGGCGCAAAGACGCCGATGAGGTCGAAGCCGCCCTCTCCGACCATGATCTGGCAGACGCCGAGCGCGCCGCAACCGACTATCAGAGTCTGCCCGGCGCCGATCCCGCAACAGTTGCGCGATGGTCGAAGCAAATCTGGACGTTGGCGGACGCGCAGGTGTTCGCCGATTCCACCGCGAAGAAACGCTCGCTCGACGCCGCTATCTCCGAGGTACGCAAGAACCATCGCGACGCCGAGAACATGGATAAGGGCCAATTCACCCGATGGGTCGTCAAGACTGCGACAGTCTCCGGCGCCGCGGTCGCCGCCGGCGTCGAGATGAAAGACTCAATCCTGAAACTTTCCGTCGACGAGGCGAACCTGCAACTCGCCACACTCAGTCTCGACAAACTCGCCGCGATAAACGACGCGATGGCGGCGCGATGCGGTTGCGACGCGCGCACCAACGTCGCCGTCACTGAAACCGGCTTCCCCGCCTACTTCATCAGGCTGGATCCCGAGACCCGAATGTCCGAAGTAATGATCCTGCCGCGCGGCGATCGAGCGATCGTATCCGCCCCCTCGAACTAGGCCTCCGCTGCGTCAAGTAAGGAGGCATCATGCCGGCATCGACGAAAACGAATTCTCTAAGCGAGCGCCCTGCGTGGAAGGCATTGCAGGCGCATTACAACCAGATTCACAGCCGCCACCTGAGGACTCTGTTCGCCGAAGATCCCAAGCGCGGTGAACGCCTCGTCGTCGAGGCCGCCGGCCTGTACTTCGACTATTCCAAGCATCGCGTGACCGACGAGACTCTTCGCTTGCTGCTCGCATTGGCCGAAGCGGTGGGACTGCGCGGGCGGATCGACGCGATGTTCCGCGGCGACAAAATTAACCTGACCGAAGAGCGCGCCGTTCTGCATGTCGCGCTGCGAGCGCCGCGCGGCGTCTCAATCGGCGTCGATGGCGACGACGTGGTGCCCAAGGTCCACGCGGTCCTCGATCAAATGGCGGAATTTTCGGCGCGCATCCGAACCGGCGCCTGGAAAGGCCACACCGGCAAGCGCATCCGCAACATCATCAATATAGGGATCGGCGGTTCCGACCTCGGCCCGGTCATGGCGTACGAGGCGATGCGCCATTACAGCGACCGCGATCTGACCGTGCGCTTCGTCTCCAACGTCGATGGAACCGATTTCGCCGAGGCCACGCGCGATCTCGACCCGGCCGAAACGCTGTTCATCATTTCGTCGAAGACTTTCACCACGCTCGAAACGATGACCAACGCGCAGACCGCGCGGAACTGGAGTCTCGCAGCGCTTGGCAACGACAAGGCGGTGGCGAAGCATTTCGTCGCGGTCTCGACCAACACCGCCGAAGTGGCGAAGTTCGGAATCGACACGAAAAATATGTTCGGCTTTTGGGATTGGGTGGGCGGCCGCTACTCGATGGACTCGGCGATCGGCCTGTCCACGATGATCGCCGTCGGCGCCGACAATTTCCGCGCGATGCTGTCCGGCTTCCACGCCATCGACGAGCATTTTCGCACCGCGCCGTTCGCCCGCAACCTGCCGGTCCTGATGGCCCTGCTCTGTCTCTGGTACAACGATTTCTTCGGCGCGCAAACCGTCGCGGTGCTGCCGTACGAGCAATACCTCAAGCGCTTTCCCGCCTATCTCCAGCAGCTAACGATGGAATCGAACGGCAAGCACGTCACGCTCGAAGGTGCTCCCGTCGATTATCAGACGGGACCGATTTACTGGGGCGAGCCCGGCACCAACGGCCAGCATTCCTTCTACCAGCTCATCCACCAGGGAACGAAGCTTATCCCATGCGACTTCATCGGTTTCTGCCGGCCGCTGAATCCGCTCGGACGCCATCACGACCTGCTGCTCTCGAACATATTCGCGCAGGCCGAGGCGCTCGCATTCGGGAAAACGCCCGAGCAGGTCAAGGCCGAAGGCACTCCGGATTGGCTGGTGCCGCATCGAGTATTCGAAGGCAATCGTCCCTCGACGGTAATCCTGGCCGACGAGCTGACTCCCGAAACGCTAGGCAAGCTGGTAGCGCTGTACGAGCATAGCGTCTTCACCCAAGGCGCCATCTGGAACATAGACTCATTCGATCAATGGGGGGTTGAGCTAGGCAAAGTGCTGGCGCAAAAAATCATCCCAGAACTGGAATCCCACACAGAACCCCCGCTAGTCCACGACAGCTCGACCAATGCACTAATCCGCCGCTACCGCGCCCGCCGCAAGAGCTAATGACGATGCCGACCGCCGCGACTGTGGCGGCGATGGAGCGGGCGACCAGCGACCAGTGGTCAAAGGCGTCGGGGTTCAAGTCCGCCGTCACGCATGGCCTCCACCGGCCCGCCTGCCGTATGATTATCGCTCAATCCGGCGGTCGTTCCGATCGATGCGCCGGCCGCATCCGCGTTTTGGAGGAAGTTAGATGATGCAGCTGGTCGAGATCCGGATGGCGCGAAACGTAGTCACCGTACGACCGGCCGATACGCTCGCTGCCGCAGCATCCAAAATGAAGGTGGGACCATTTCGCCGGCTGCCGGTCGTCGAGGCAGACCAGCTCGTCGGAATCGTGAGCGAATTTGACTTAAAACGCTACGCGGACGCGCTCGACTCGACACTCGTCGAAACCGCGATGACCCGCCATCCGATCACCGTGGTGCCCTCGGACACGCTGGAACGTGCGGTCACCCTCATGCGCCAGCACAAAGTCGGTGCGCTTCCCGTTACGTACCTGGGCAAACTCGTCGGCATCATTGCGGCAAAAGACCTCCTGATGCCCGAGCCGCAGCCGCTGCCCGAATGGGATCCGCGCAACCGGCGGTAGAGCTAGTCTCGGTACCGGTTGTCGCGAGCGGCGTGTCATTTTCGTACCGCGGCTGACATCCAATTGCCTCCGCCCGCACGCTTAGTTCGCTTGCAACAAGCCCATTCATTCACACCGCGCGGCATAAATCTTGAACTGTGCGATGCCAAGGCAGTGAACTGAGAAGGGGCAATCTGTGAGCGAAGACAAGCTTGCGAAACTCGGCACAGGGGAATTGGCTCGCGTCACCGAGCGCAACAGAGCAGAGGACAAGTTCCGCGCGCTGCTCGAGTCGGCCCCGGACGCAATGGTGATTGTGGACAGGGACGGCCGTATCGCCTTGGTCAATGCACAGACCGAAAAGCTCTTCGGATACACGCGCGCCGAGTTACTCGGAAACACGGTCGAGATGCTGGTGCCGGCGCGTTTTCGCGACAACCATTCACAGCAGCGCGGCGGATACTTCGCAGGCCCCACGGTGCGTTCGATGGGTTCCGGCCCGGAGCTCCACGGTCTGCGCAAAGATGGCACCGAGTTTCCGGCTGAGATCAGTTTGAGCCCGCTTGAAACCGAGGAAGGCACGATCGCCGTGAGCACGATCCGCGACATCACCGAGCGCAAGCGCGCCGAGGAAGAGGCCAACCGCACGCGCGGAGTGCGTGACCTTGCCCTCGAAGCGGCCCGTCTGCGATCGGATTTCCTGGCCAGCATGAGCCACGAGATCAGGACGCCACTGGCCGGAATCATCGGCGCAGGAGAGCTGCTGTCGCTTTCCGATTTGACTCCCGAACAGCGCCGCCAAACTGAGATCATTCGGTCAAGCGGCGAACTGCTGCTGACTACCGTCAACGACATACTCGACTTCTCGAAACTCGCAGCCGGCCGGGTCGTGCTCGAGAAGCTCGACTTCGACCTTGTCGAACTGACGGAAAATCTAATCGATTCTTTTGCAGTGGCTGCTCACGCCAAAGGGATCGAGCTTGCCCTGTATGTGGACGTAAACATGCCGACCGGTTTGCGAGGGGATCCGAGCAGGCTGCGCCAGATTCTCAACAACCTGGTGTCGAACGCGATCAAGTTCACCCAGCAAGGCGAGGTGATGGTCCGGGCAAACAGAGTGGAAGACACGGCCGGCGATGTGCTGGTGCGCTTCGAGGTAATCGACACGGGGATTGGAATTCCATTCGAGATGCAGGGGCGCCTGTTTCAGCCGTTTGTTCAGGCGGAAGGATCGACCAGCCGGCGCTTCGGTGGCACCGGACTCGGCCTTGTCATCGCGGCCAGATTGGTCAATCAAATGGGAGGCGAGATCGGATTTGGAAGCGCGCCCGCAAAAGGATCGAACTTTCATTTCACCGTGCGACTCGAGAAGGGATTGGAGATTGTCCGTCCGTGGATGACTGCGACAGCCACCTCATGCTTCAACGGGATACGCGCGCTGATCGTCAACGATAGTCCAGCCAGTCGTCAAGTCATTTCCGAATACCTATCGTCGTGGGGAATTGAGAACGTGGCGGTCGGCAGCGGGGCCGAAGCCCTGGATATCCTGAAGCTGGCGCGGGTCGGCGACGACAAGCAAATCGTTGTGCTCATCGATGAACAGATATCCGGCGTGGGCGCGCTCGGCCTCGCGCGTGCAATCAAGGAGCACTCGGATATCAAGCATGGCAAGGTGATCATGTTTAGCGCGCAAAGCGCTGTGAGGAATGCGACCGAAGTGGTGGATGCGTGGATTACAAAGCCGGTGCGTCCGTCGCACCTGTTCAGCTGTATCCTCGAGCTATGCAGAAATGCCGATGGCGTCAACACCAGGACCATCGCGGCCGCGCCGCCGCGCCCGATTGACAATCAGCCGCCGCAATGGCGTAAGGCAGTGCGGGTACTGTTGGTGGACGACAATCTCGTGAATCGAACTATCGGGGCGCAGCAGCTTTCCGTCCTCGGCTACACGGCGGAAATCGCCGACGGTGCGCAACGGGGGTTGGAGGTCGTATCGAGCAGGCGTCACGATATTGTCTTGATGGACTGCGAGATGCCCGGGATGGACGGCTACCAAGCGGTCGCGGAGATTAGGCGGCGCGAAGGGAATACTCGGCACACTGTGATAATCGCTCTTACTGCGCACGCGACCGAAGGCGATCGCGCCCGATGCCTCGACGCCGGGATGGACGATTATCTGAGCAAACCCGTAAAGCTGAATTCGCTTGCAGAAATGCTCGACACCTGGGCACGCGACAACCTCGACCACATCCTCACTTCGCAGCTGTAGATCACCGGAGAATGCCTGCGAGGTGCTCGATAGGCGCGATGGACGGGGCCGGGGCCGCGGGTAGAAGTAGCCGTCATGCCGCTTGAGTCATCTATCGTGGGGATCGCGGGTGCGCCAATGGTCAGTGAGATCGATTCGCGCTGGACGATGGCCTATGCCGCCGCGCTTGGCGACGCGATGGCCTGCTACATGGACACCAATCGCGGAGTGATTGCGCATCCGATGTTCCCGGTCTGCTTCGAATGGCCGGTGCAGGTCGCGATGCGCGCGCAGTTCGAGAAATCCTCCACGCTCACGCGCGACGAGGCGATGCGGGCCGTGCACGCGACGCATGACACTGTCCTATATCGCCCGATTCTGCCCCCCGAGCGGATGACGACGCAGCTCACGGTCGCGGGAGTCGAGCGCCGCAAGCCCGGCGCATACATGGTCACGCGCCTCGATACCGTAGATGGCGCAGGCAAGCCGGTTTGCACGAGCTGGTATGGCGCGCTCTATCGCGGAGTCGAGGTCACGGGGCCTGATATTCCGCCGACACATCCGCCCGCGCCGATGCAACCGATCGTCGAGGAAGGCGAGCCGCGTTCGGAGTGCCAGGTCGATGTGCCGGGATGCATGGCGCACATCTACACGGAGTGCGCGCGAATCTTCAATCCGATACACACGGACGCGTCGGTAGCGCGCGCCGCCGGGCTGCCCTCGATCATCCTGCACGGGACCGCGACGCTGGCGCTTGCGGTGTCACGAATAATCGAGAGCGAAGCGGGCAACGATCCTGCGCGAGTTGAAAGAGTCGCGGGCCGTTTCGGCGCGATGGTGACGATGCCCTCAACCTTGACGGTCCGCGTGCTGGGGCGCGATGACAGCGCGGATAAGGTAGCCGTCTTCTTCGAGACGTTGAGCGGCGAAGGCAGGCTTGCGATCCGCGAGGGCATGGTCGTGTTGCGCGCGTAGTTCACGACGAGTCCGGCTACTCAAATTGTTCGTCGGAGGGTTTGACGGCGCGGAACTGAATCAGCAGTAAGATGTCGTAAATCGTTTTGAGCACGCCCGCGCAAATCAGCGGCCATCCAAACGACGAATGATTCAGCATCGCGCCCGCCGGCAACGGCGCCATCGCCGCCGCCAGGCTGCGCGGCACATTGGTCACTGTCGCCGCGGCCGCGCGCTCCTCGGGCGGCACCACCGCCATCACATACGACTGGCGCGCGGGAACGTCCATCTGCGAGGTCGAGAAGCGCAGCAGCAGAAATGTCATCGCCAGCCCCGGGGTCGGCATCAACGCCGCGACGATCAGCATGGCGTTCGACGGCAGATGGCTGAACACCATCGTGTTGATCCGGCCGAACCGCGACGCAAGCACCGGCGAAATAAACTGTGAAAACGAGCTAAGCAGTCCGGCCGCGAAGAAAAACGTGCCCGCCGCTTGAACCGAGAGGTTGAAGCGGCGAAACAGCCACAGCGCCAGAAGTGACTGAATTACGAATCCGCCACCGAGCGAGTCGAGACTGAACAGCGCCGAAAGCCGCAGCACGATTGCCCGCGACTTCGCCAGCGGCGCGGACTTGGCTGGCTGGCGCTCGACTTCGACAGCCGGGGACAGACGCCGATAAACCGCGAAGGCAATCACCGCGATGATCGAGTATGCGACAAAGCCCGACCGCAGCGCCGGCGCGAGCGCCCATCCATGGCGCGCCGCGAGTATCGCCGGCACGCCGCTGGCGAGCGCGCCAAACGCTCCAGCCGTCGCGCCCGCAACGTTGTACAGCGCGAACATCGCGGTCAGATCGCGGGGTTCTGCGGCCTCGGCCAACGCCGCCTGTTCGACGGGAAGAAACAGGCTGACGTCGCCGGCCGATGGATTCAGCGTGCCGACGACCGCCACCACGAACAACAGCCAGAAGCTCGCCGTGATGGTGAATCCGATTCCCGTCGCCAGCATCAGCGCGCACGCCGCAAGCAGGACTCGGCGCCGGCCCAGCCGATCGGTGACCAGTCCCACCCATAGCGTCAGCGCCGCCGAGCCCAGCAGCGTGCCGAACACGATTGCGCCGACGCGGATCGGAGTGAATCCGATCGCCATCAGGTAGCTCGGCAGCAATACGCTGACTGCCCCGTCGGCAAGGCCGCGCAGCGCGCGTGTCGCCAGCAGCAGCTTGGCGTCGCTCGTAGCGCTGCGCGGAAACCATCGATTGATAGGACTCACCATCATGTCGCAATGCGCAGGTCTATAAGGCTCGCGCCGCCGAGGAAAGCCAATACCATAGCGCTCTGTTCGCCGATCCGCTCGTTGTGGCATACTCGTGGCCTCTGCGCGTGTTTCTTGAGGAGCAACGGTCCGCGGCCATTCGAAAGGAAAGCTTGATGCGCGTCGAAATCAGCGATGGCGTCATATGGCGGGATCTCGGCGGCGATGTGGTCATCTTGAACGTCGAAACGGGCGTTTACTTCGGCCTCGACGGCTCGGGTGGCCAGATATGGCGCGAACTCGTCGAACAGGGCTCCATTGAAAAAACCTTCCAGTCGCTCAAGCAGCAGTTCGACGTCGAGCCCGATGAACTACGGCGCGACCTCGACGCTCTCGTGGATCAATTTGTCCAAAAGCGACTCGTGCAACTGATCGCCAAACCTAAAGGTCATTTGCGATGAGGCCAAAGCCGGAGGCATCGGGCCGTCACCTCGGCGCTTCGATCTGATGAGCGGCATCGCGGTCCTCTATCAGTGGGACGGGGCTCCGGCGGACCGCTCGATTGTCGAGCGGATGATCGCCTGCGTCCCGTACCGCTCGGTTGACGGCTTCGGCGTATGGGGCAACGGCCCGGTCGCGATTGGGCATGCAAAGCTGCAGACAACGCCCGAAGCTTCGGCTGAGACCAGCCCGTTCGTGGACGAAACCAGCGGCCTCGTTCTATCGATGGACGGGCGGGTGGATAACCGCGACGAACTCACGGCGGAGTTGAATTCTCATGGTCATCGCGTCCGCACGGGCACGGACGCCGAGATCGTGCTTCGCGCCTGGCAGTGTTGGGGCACGGAGTCGCCTGCGAGAGTGATCGGCGATTTCGCATTCGCCTTGTGGGACCTGTCGAAGCGGACACTTTTTTGTGCCCGGGACCCTTTGGGAGTAAAAAGCTTCTATTACTTCAATGGCCCAGGATTCTTTCTGTGCGCCTCGGAGCTTCATCAACTGTTCCAGGATCCAAGGGTCGTACGAAGACCGAACGAGCCTGCTATAGCCGACATGCTGGTGAGGATCCCGGTTGACCGCGAGGAGACGCTCTTCGAAGGTATCCGCCGCCTCGAGCCGGCGCATTGTCTGAACGTGAGCACGCGGGGCGTGGAATGTCGGCGCTATTACGATCTGGACGCCTCGCGGGAGATCGTCTATCGGAGCGACGACGAATACTCCGATCATTTTCTTTCGCTGTTCAAGGAGGCGGTGCGATGCCGACTTCGCAGCGTCAAAGGAGTTGCCTCGGACCTCAGTGGCGGCCTGGATTCCTCGTTTATAGTCTGTCTGACCGAACAATTGCGCCGAGACGGCGAAGTGCAAGTCCCAAGTTTCGAAACCTTTTCAGTTCGCTTCGAGACCGGACCCGGCGCCGAGGCTGAGTACGTCGAGGAGGTCTTGCTTAAGTACCCTCATCGCCATACCTACCTCGCTGCGGGAATGGCCCCGCTCACCGAACTCATCCGGCAGGTTGCGCACTACCGAACCCCTTGTCCCCGTTGGTGATTAGTTGTCAGTAAGTCTCCTAGAATAACTCGTTGTAATTCAATGGGTTACACCAATAGATATTCTACAGTGACTCGATAGTGACTGCGATAGGTCTTCACCCAGGCTCAAAAACTAAGCGTGTATCTTGGGTTAGAGACTGCAAGCCTGTAAGCGCGTTCGGAAGGTAAAGAGCGCATCGGCCCGGCTCCTAGAGCCAATCAATATATACACCGTTCAAATCGCGAGGTGTGCGGCGAAGCCCGGACACCCCGGCGAAACTGCCCGGCGTCTCGGCCCGGCGCTGAAACCATGCGCGACCCATCACGGCAGCTCGGCCGGGAGTTTCCGCGCCGCTGACCCGCGACTACTATGCTCACTCATGGGCGTTCTGCGCTGGCGTGAAGTTTCATAGCGTTCTCGCAAAGGAGTCATTTCGATGAGAACTTTGATTGCTGCATTTTTACTGGCGGTGTTTAGCGCCGCGCAACCGGCGCTGGCGCAGCAATCGCTGGCCTGCCAGCTAGGCGAGGCGATACTAAGAAGGTGCCAAGCGAGCGAGGCCGAAGCGCGCGCGCTGGTAGAGGCGCGAGACAACGGCACATCGAAAGCGACGGCGGTCGCGGTCGTCCGTGGCGGAATGGAAGCTCACCGAAACTCGCAGACCGCTCACGCGGAAGCGGACTTGGCGGCAGATGCTGATTTTGTGTACGGCGGACGGCTAAGCGCCGACGCGGCGGGGAATGAAGTTTTCCGGGCCTGCCTGTCGGGCGACCTGCCCTGACCCCCGCCGCGAGCCCGGCGAGAACCCGGTCGATACGCCCCCGATAGGTTTCAACGTCTTAGAATAAGCCGCGCGCTTACCGGCGTATCGGGTCAGATCGGCACGCCTAAGAAACTTGGCCGATCAGCGGTGCGGCGCTGCTCTCAAGCCTTGGGAACAGCCAACGGCCTTACAGCCCCATCGGAAACCATGCGCGAGTCATCCAGGCAGCTCGGCCGGGAGTTCCGCCGCCACGTCGGCCGCGCCGTGGCTCGCGTATGCTCAAACCAAGCGAAGCATCATTCACACCGCTCGCGCAGATGCCGTCGGCTCGAAGCGGCTGCGCGGCGCCGATGGTTCACGCCGGAGAATCTAAGCATGCGCGCGCAGCAGAAGCGCTCGCGTGGGTGCTCGATGACGCGGGCGGAGTGTTCTCGGTTTCAGAACGTCTGCGAGGTGCTGGGGATCGACAGCGAGGGGCTGCGCGCGCGAGTGCGGGAGCGATTGAAACTGAGAGGCGGGCCTCCTTTTTTCCCGACCGCCCTCGAATACAGCAATTCCGTGCGCCGCCTCGTCCGCTACGACGAAGGCTCTTAGCTGAGATCTCCCCCCGCGAGCGCTGGCGCGTGCGGAAAAATGAATGCGTCCGATCGAAACACAACCATGAATTGACAAAAAGTTGGCGCGAGAGTAACAGAGGCTAACCTAACGCGCGTTAGCCATGAATTGAGGTTTCTCACAGTCTGCTTCAACCAGGGAGGAGGGAGCGATGAGAGATTCCGGGGGAACCCTTCGATTTTGGTCAGGGCAAGCATCTTATTTGGACGGACGATCATTGGCAGTATGTCACAGGTATGCTGACAGGGGGAACATGATTACAAGGCTGGTCGCGATTCTGTTGCTGACCTCGGTGGTTGGGTGCTCGACGCAGCGCGCTTGGGTCTATCGATCAAATGATTATGCTGCGAATGCCGGACGGCCGCAGAAGAGCGTGGTCGTGCTGCCGTTTCACGACAGCCGAGATAATGCTAACGAGAACCGGATAGCCTTCTATTTGATCCCGCTGTTTCCTTATGGATATGCCGATTTCAAAGTCCCGGAGGGCGAACAAGCACACATCACTTCCGGACTCTGGACCAATTACAAGCCGACCGAAGACTTCCCCAAGGCGCTGGCACAAGAGCTAACCGCGACCGGGCGCTACAAGGAAGCGTCTTTCAGCTTCCGCAGTGACAACGCGGATTACGTGCTGAAAGGCGACATCGTCAACACGGACTACGACGGCATTACCTTATCATACGGATTGAGCGTCTATGGGCCGCTCTTTTGGCTCATAGGATTACCGGCAGGAACTGTAGATAACGATCTGACCGTGAAACTTTCCTGTACGGATGGGCATACGGGCGCCGTGCTATTCGAGCGGCAATACTCGGCCGACCACTTTCACGATCTCTTCTGGGTTTATGACATGCCGAACGACTTCAATTATCCGGATATGCTTAGGTCCGTGTACGGAAGGTTTGTCAGCGATCTGACTTCCAGCGGAAAATGCGCTTGAAATCCATTTGAGAGGAGGCCCGTGAATTCCTGGGGGCCTTTCTTAATCGTCGCAAGATTCCCACGTGGGAATCCCGAGACGGTGCACCGATTTTGCCCCGCTGGTTAAGGGTGAGAATTTGTCACGCTAAAGAAGAGAATGAGGCTTAGGAATGCCGTTTGAAGCCTTCGGCGGACCTTGATGGTCCTGTGAGTAGGTCCTCAATCTGTGTGCCTGCCATCTCTAAAGTAGCTTTGAGAAAACACTATTTTCATATGAGCGGGTTGACTTTGAAACTGAGCTTGATCACTTTTGCCCTAGTCTTGGTCGGCGGTGGCTGCCAGAAGCAAACCACACCATCCAGCGCCCCACCCGTTGTGAAGGAGAACGCAAACACCGTCGTAATCAACCAACCATTCGAGCAGGTGTGGTCTCATTTCATTCTGAATATCAGTAAGAATTTCTTCGAAATCGACCTGGTTGATAAGAATTCCGGAATCTTGAGCATAAGCTATAATGCAGCAGAACCCGAGCAGTACGTGGACTGTGGAACGCTTCATTCAGAATCGCCCTCGGCGCTGTGGACGTTCCCCCAGAGGTCCCCCCGACCCTTGGAGGTTAGTGCGCAGACAATCGATTTTCCCGTAGCTAAGGCCCATCAAGATTGGCGCGTGACCGCGCCGTCAATGATGGTCCAATATTATTCTCAAACCGTCACGCTCAACGGAAAGCTGCATATCGTCTTCGAGCATCTATCCGAGACTTCAACCAAGGTGACGGTTAACATACGCTATATTTTGAATCGTTCCGTAACAGCGCAGTACCGAAACCCTGCGGGTCCCAATCCCTCGTCAGCTCAGGAAACAATTACGTTCGACAGCGGCGGCGAAGCCACTTTCGGTTCCAAGTGGCCCAACCCTCGAACGTCCGAGCAAGCATTCGCCGCGCTTGAGAGAAAAGATAAATGGTTACGGGCTGAAACTAAACGGATACGGGCTGGGTTGGGTGAAAGCGGAGTCGAGGAAAGAGTCGCGGAGGAGGCCAAGGAAAGCGCCGAGAGAAGGGCCGATCTCCTCGGCGGCGCCGGCGAAGGTATTTTCTTTTCGGCTGGCGGTTGGGTTTGTCGTCCAACTGGAAAATTTGAGCACGCTGTGTTGTCTATGATTCAGTAGGTCATCGGCCCGAGGATCGAAGCGCTGTTTCTGGCTTCCGAATACTTGTCCGCAGACAAAGGCCAGACAGAGAAGCAATAACCCCTTAAAACTACGACCGCTAATTCTCACATTTCATCCCTTTGAAGATTTTGCGCGTATACTCTAGAAGTCGAGCGAAGCTACCTGTACGTATTTGTCACCCTTGCCCGCGATCCTCACTTTGGCGAGTTTTAGTTCCTTTACATGCTCAGGAAGCTTAAGGTCGTAGAGCATCAGGACGTTGACCTTTTGATTCCTGCTGCTATTGGTAATATTGAGAATTGCCTTCTCGCGCAGGCATTCGGCCCCTTTGGCATGAACTGTCACTGCGCCCTGTGCCCTCATGACCTCAGAGAAGCAGCCAGCGAGGGTTGTGAAGGCGCGAATAGATGGAAAGACAGGTTCACCGGCAACCAGTGTCGCGATGATCGGCTTGAATGCACCCTCTGGATTGATTTGAAACGCATCCCCGAATGTTTCATAACCGGCTTGGTCTGGTATTGCTGCTGGCGCTTCGCAACTTTTGGCGACCATCTTTGCCGCGTCGAGCGGAGAAATATTAGGGTGGTCGTAGATTAATTTGGTCTGCCCCAACGCAAGTAGTTTAATCTCGGTATCCAGGGTTTGGTTTCCCTTTAGGGCTGCTATGAGACGTTCGCGCGAAACGCCACGATCACGCAACACCGCCGTCATCAGTGCTTGGTCAGCTAGTTTAAGGCAAAAGTCGTCCTTATCCAGGGCGTGCGCTGTTGTTGCGGCGACCGATTCGCTGTCAGCAATAGGGTTTCGGTGTTGTTCGTATCCAGGGTCAAACATACCCGGCGCGGTCATGCCGTTGGGATAGATGAGCGCCTTTATCACCCAAACGAAGATGATCAGAAGCGCGAGCGCGGCGGCGATTATCGTTCTTGGTCTACGAACTCTCGGGGGTGCCGCCACAGTTGCATTGATGGTGTTCCGCTTGTCGAGGAACTCACCACAGTGTTTACACTTCTTGGCAGATGCTAATATGGCTTCGGAGCAAAACGGGCATCTGATGGTCGCGTCGGGAGCGAGCGGTGGCCCCCCATGGGCGCTTTGAATCTCGTCTGTCAGGAATATCGGTGACGTATTGTCCCCAGGTTTCCGATTCATCGTTGTACCCCCGCCGCAGACTGACAATGCCACGCGCTTGCGAAACCCCTAGACAGACTGCCGCACATCAGCATCTAAAGCAAATTGATATGGCGGCGCTCATCGCGGCTAGCGCGCGCCTTGGCTTCGTCTTGTTAAGTAAACCATTTGTCGGTCGCGTGGCAGTCTGCTAACTCAATGTCGATGAAGCCGCGCCCCGCTGCCGCTTGCGAACACTGTGGAGATGTCGGCAAGCAACGCTGGATAAACGATGGTCTCCAGTTTCGCACGACGAGGATCGGTGTCGTTCTATGCCAAAAATGTTACAAGGCCCTCAGACAAGCGGACGCGCGTGCTTGGGCGTGGTTTCGGGAATATCGAGACCGGCCGGCGAAGTAGCCTGAAAAAAGAACCGGCCGGCGCACCTGAGACGCCCAAGCCCGAGACCGACTGCGGAAGGGTGTTTGCTTAGCGCTGGTCTTTTGGTAAACCGCAAGCATGAACCCCCGCCACGCCGCCGCACTCGCGCTTGTGGGTTGGTATTTGATGGTGCCGCCGCACCCAACCGCTACG
>CABEBV010000345.1_pt1 | contig 20788 bp, 17 predicted proteins | sample 3132751 | NCBI WGS metagenome assembly CABEBV01 (sample SAMEA5534347, study PRJEB31848) | metagenome | biome: tundra; feature: field; material: soil | place: USA | collected 2013-05 | depth 0.45 m | reverse complement strand
GGCAGGGGAGCGCCCGACTGCGTGAACACGATCGACGTGACCGTCAAATCGGGCGTCGCTTTTTGCTGGATGGCGGTCGGGGCCGTGAGCCGGAAACCGAACTTGCGCGTCTCGCCCGGCACGAACGGCAGCACCGGACGCCCGAAGTTGGTGAACTCGAGCGCCGTCGCGATCGGAATGTGAACCTCGCTGAAGACTTCCTTTTTGGTTTTCCCTTTGCCCTCGGTGTAGGTGACCGTGAACTGAACCTCGTCGATAGCCTTGTCGCCGCTGTTCGTCATCTTGCCGAAAATTCCCGGCACTCGCGACGCTGACATCTTCATGTCCACATCGCTCAACGCGATTTTCGGTACGTACGCCTGCGCGTCGGGGAGCTGCTTCTGCGCGTTTTGTATATCCGCCAACTCGCGCCCGTACTGGAACTTGAGGCCCGCGTTGCCGGTCGCCTGCTCTTTGTCCAGTTCGTCGAGGATTTTCTGAAAGGCGGCGATCGCCTTGTCGTAGTCGTGCTTGTGGTAGAGATCGACGGCGTCCTTGTGTTCCTTGATGATATTTTCTTTGAACGGGAAATTGACGACCAGCCGCCATTCGCCACCCTGATTCACCATCACGAAATTGTCGTCGTAGGTGACCTTGGGGTACGTATTTTCGGCCAGGTTCTTTTGCGCGATCGAGTCGGGAGTCTTATCTCCGCTAAGTGAAGCATCGACTGTCCGCTCCCAGAGCGCGAGATCGGGCCGCGTCACGCTGACCGTGACTATTGCCTTGTCGCCGTCGGTCTTCGAGTCGCCGACCTTGTAATCATAAGTGCGCAGCACGCCCTTGAACCAATCCCTGCTTACGTTGGGCGCCATCGGGATTTCGGTGAGGAACTGATCCATCGTGCGATCGATCTGGTCCTGATGCGACAGCGCCTGGTAACAGGCCTGGTAATTGTAAAATTTCAGGTTGCTCACATAGGTGTCCGCCGCGCGCTGGGGCGTATGACCCTGGCATCCCGCCACGAGAAACGCACAAACCACGCCGGCCGCAAGCATCGCACCCTTGGCCTGAATTCTGCTCATTGTCATCGTCGAAATCCCTCTTCATGCGAACCGCAAACGGTTTGATTCTAATGTCGCTTCAACCAAAAACAAGCTCGGCTCAGGGGCAATTTCCACCCGTTGGCCGCCGTCTTGGGAGGCAACAGTCTTGCTTATCAGAAAAAAGGCGCTCCCAACACCCTCGCGGCTTGGTTGCCGCTCTTTCGCCAACGATCATTGCGTTTCCGGCGCTCTGGCCGCAGCCGCTTGCGCGGCCCGCGGCGGAAACCAAAACCGCTCGACCTCGGTGGCGCGGACCGCATCGTCGATCATCCGCGGGATATCGAATCGCGATTCCGCCGCCTCGACTTCCTCGATTCGCGCCCGCGTCTCGGGATGCGCCGGCATAAACAGGGTGCAGCAGTCCTGGTCGGGCAATATCGATGTCTCGAAGGTGCGCAGCCGGCGCGCCTGATCGATAATCTCGTTTTTGTCCATCCCGACCAGCGGCCGCATGACCGGGAACGCCGCCGCCTTCTCGATCACCGCCATGTTTTCCAGCGTCTGCGAGGCGACCTGCCCCAGGCTCTCGCCCGTTACCAGCACCGTCGCGCCGCAACGCTCTGCCAGCGCGCTCGCGATTCGCAGCATGAAGCGCCGGTACAGCACCACGCGCAGCGGACGCAGAGTGTTCGCCACGATCTCGCGCTGCAAGTTTCCAAACGGCACCAGCATCAACGTCGATCGCGCCTGCCATCGGGTCAGATGAGCCGCAAGCTCCGCCGCCTTCTCCCGGCTCGCCGCCGAAACGATCGGATACGCATGAAAATGCACGAAGTCCAGCCTAAGGCCGCGCCTCATCATTCGATACGCCGCGACCGGCGAATCGATCCCGCCCGACAGCAGCGCCAATCCGCGCCCCGTCACGCCTACCGGAAGTCCGCCCGCACCCGGCATCTTGCCCGCCGACACGTACGCGGCGTCGTTCATTATCTCGATCGATATTGTTAGCTCGGGAGCGCGCAGATCCACTTCGAAGCCGAGCGCCTCCTGTACTTCACCGCCAACTGCACGATCTATTTCCACCGAATTCATCGCGAACCGTTTGTCCTCGCGCTTGGTCCGCACCGCAAATGTCCTCGCATTGCTTCCGCTGGCGCGATTGATCGCTTCGCGCGCGATCGATTCGATGTCGCGAGCGGTTGCATGGCTGAGCGAGAAGTTCTGCAGCCCAAAAATCAACGCCGCGCGCTCGGCTGCGGTTTCGTCGCTAAGCTCCTCGGGGATTTGCACCATCAGGCGCGGCCCGACGCTGCGGATATTGCCCAGCCGGTAGTCGCCGAATATATCGCGCAGATTCTGCTTGACCTGGTCCACGAATCGCCACTGATTGCGCCCTTTGAGCGCGATCTCGTGGTATCTGCCAATCAAATATCGCATGTTATGAAGTCGCTCGCGTGCAGCCGCCGGACTTGAGGTTAGCCCAGGCACGGGCAGCATTGAAAACCCGCCGCGCGCTTGCAAGATCGGCGCTGCGCGCGATTATCTGTAGTGATGAGCGACGCCACTGCATTCGCCCGCCACGTCGAGCTCATCCGACGCAAGCTCTCCACCGTCACGCCCGCCCCGCGCGAGGCGCTGGCGAACAAGTCCAACGCCGCCGCGGTGCTGATGCCGCTCTTCGAGCGCGCCGGCGGCCTTCACGTCGTCTATATCCGCCGCTCTGACCATGTCGCCAGCCATCGCGGCCAGGTCGCGTTTCCCGGCGGACGCGTCGATCCCGTGGATGCGACCCTGCTCGACGCCGCTCTGCGCGAGGCGCACGAAGAAGTCGGCATCCATCCTTCGACCGTAGAGGTGGTCGGCGCTTTCCCCACCATGCAAACGACGACCAGCGGAATTGTCGTCGCGCCATTCGTCGGTGTAATTCCGTCCGACGCGCCGCTCAAGCCTCAACTCTCCGAAGTCGCCGAAATCTTCGACGTGCCTCTTACCGCGCTCCGCGATCCGAAGTTTCGCGGCGACTATGAATGGAAGAGCGACGGGCCGGCCAGCCGTTCCTCGAAATTTCCGGCGATTCTCTACCGCGGCCAGGTAATCTGGGGCCTCACCCTGCGCATCACGCTCAACCTGCTCGAGCTTCTCGATCCGGCCAGGAGCTGAGAGTTCAGGGGTGAACTATTCAGCCTGCCCGCGCCCTCCCCTGCGTGCTATGCGATCCGCTATGGAGAACACTCTTGATGATCGCCGCGGCCACGACCCGGCATCGGACAACGTCCGCTTCCGAAAAATAATTTGACGGAACGAAACTACCCTTGGTGGCGTACCCGTCACTGGACCACAAGGGATGGTATGGATTGCACCTTCCCCGCCCAATCTACTCGCCGGAATCATCTAGGAAGAGTAACCAGAAAGAAGAAGTTCCTGCGATCCACGCGCTGCTGACAACCTGAAAAAGTGAAAGAGTAAAATCTCTAAGCGGGAGTCGAATCCAATGGGACGCAATATCCTTTTCATCACCACCGATCAGCAGCGCTACGACGCGCTGGGATGCAACGGCGGTACGATCGCGAAGACGCCGGTCGCCGACCGGCTCGCCAACCGCGGAATCAACTATCGGCGCGCGCACAATCAAAATGTCGTCTGCATGCCGGCCCGCTCGACGATGATTACCGGGCAGTACGTGCGCACCCACGGCGTCGTCGCCAACGGCATTGCACTTCCGCCCGATTCGCCGAGCGTCGCGGCTTATCTTCACGAGAAGGCCGGTTACCACACCGCGCTGCTGGGCAAGGCCCATTTCGAGCCCGCTTTCGATTTGCAGGGGCGATGGTTCGAGAACCGGATGGCGCGCCAGAATTCAACCGGCCCGTATCGCGGCTTCGATCGGATGGAACTGGCAATGCATTCGCCGATCGGCGGATGGCATTATTCGCTGTGGTTACAGAAAAACTATCCCGACGAAATAGGCGGCTTCGCGCCGATTCTCACCGCGCTCCCCGGCGGCGACACCGGCGCGCCCGAAGTCAAGTACAATCCGATTCCGCGCGAGCATTACCACACCGATTGGGTCGCGGCGCGGACGATCGCATACCTCGATTCGCTCGATCCCGGCGACAACTGGTTCGTGTGGATGAGTTTCCCCGATCCCCATCATCCATGGGATCCGCCGCAGGACGAGGCCCGCCGAATCAATTGGCGCGATCTCGATCTGCCCGCCGGCTATCCCGGCTCGCGCGAAAAAATTGAAAAAATACTGGCCGGCAAACCGCGCCATTGGCTCGATTGGTACCAGGGCCGCTTCGGCAACTTCGAGGGCGGCCCCGCCAGCTTCGTCCCGTGCCAGCTCACCGAGGATCAGCTTCGCGAAGTCAACGCGATGATCCACGTCGAAAACGAATTGATCGACCAGGCTTGCGGCCGCGTCCTCGCTCGTATCGCCGAGCGGGGATGGGAACCGCGCACGGACGTATTCTTCACGACAGACCACGGCGAGCTGCAAGGCGACTTCGGCTTGCTCTACAAGGGCCCGTATCACGTTGACGCGCTGATGCGGCTGCCGATGATCTGGCGTCCCGCGCCGTCAGCCGAAATCACGCACCACGAAATCGCGGAGCCGGTCGGGCAACTTGATCTCGCGCCGACGTTCTGCCAAATCGCCGGCGTCCCGGTTCCCGACTGGATGCAGGGAAAGCCGCTTCCCACCGCGCCCGGCTCGGGCCGCCAGCGCGTCATCACCGAATGGGACAGCCAGTTCGCCGCAATCGGGATGCATCTGCGCAGCATCTATCGCGACGGTTACACGCTCACCGTTTACGAGAAATCGACTCGCGACTATGGTTTCGACCTGGCCAATATTCCGCCGATGCTGGCGCCGCGCGGTCCGATTGAGGATATCCGCTACGACGGCACCGAGGGCGAGCTCTACAATCTGCGCGAGGATCCGATGCAATGGCGCAATCTGTGGGACGATCCGGCTTACGCGAAGCTGAAGTCCGATCTGCGCGCCGACCTGTACGACAATCTTCCTCCCGAGCGCAATCCGAAGCTTCCCGTAGAGGCCCCCGCTTGAGCGGTCGATTGACGAGCACTGTGACGGGAAGGCCCAAACGATGACACCATTGAAACTGGTCGGCGGCTTAGGCTCCCCCTACTCGCGCAAAATGCGCGCCGTGATGCGCTTTCGGCGGATCCCCTTCACGTGGATTATGCGCGGTTCGACGGAGGACGTCGATATTCCTTCGGTCCCGGTCGCTCTCATCCCGGTGCTCGTTTTCCCCGGCGAGGGAGGGCGCGCCGACGAGGCGATGATCGACTCGACGTTTCAGATCAGGCGGCTCGAAAAGCTGTTCCCCGCGCGTTCCATTATCCCGCCCGATCCCGCGCTCGCGTTTATCGACGCGCTGCTTGAGGACTACGCCGACGAATGGCTCACCAAGCCGATGTTCCACTATCGATGGAAACACGCGGCCGACATCGACAAGGCGTCGCACGTGCTCGCGCTCGATCGCAATCTGGGCATGAGTCGCGACATGCTGGCCAAGGCGTCCCGCTATTTTGCCGATCGTCAAATCGAACGGCTGCGCGTGGTCGGCTCGAACGACGTGACGACTCCTGTCATCGAGGCGAGCTACCGCCGCTTGATCGGTCTGCTCGATTCGCATCTCGTCGCCGGAAATCGATTCCTCATGGGCGCGCGGCCCGGCGCCGGCGACTTCGGTTTCTTCGGCCAGTTGAGCCAGCTTGCGCACTTCGATCCCACTCCCGCGGCAATTGCGGCCGCCGAGACTCCGCGCGTCGTCTCATGGGTCTCGCATCTCGACGACCTCTCGTCGCTCGATGTCGAAGACGCCGGATGGCTCCCGCGCGAGCATGCCGTCGCCGCGATCCGGCCGTTTCTCATCGAGATTGGCCGCGTCTATGCTCCCTTTCTACTCGCCAACGCCCGTGCTCTTGCTTCGCGCGCAAGTGAAGTGCGATGCGAAATCGACGGGCGACCGTGGGTGCAGCAGCCCTTTCCCTACCAGGGTAAGTGTCTAGGATGGTTGCGCGAAGCCCGCTTGGCGCTCAGCGCCGCCGACCGCAAATTCGTGGACTCGGCGCTAGAGTCCACCGGCGCCGACTCCATCTTCAGCGCTTCCATTGTTTGATTCCGGATGTCTATCGGGTACGATTCTGTCGCTGTGCCGGACGCTGGCGTGGGCCGTCCTGGAACGCATCGCGTTAGCCGCTGGGACGAGTTATTCCCGAAGAACCCCTGATGACTCTCGCTCGCACCATCGCCGTTACGACAGACGATCCAAAAACAGTGACGCTTTCTTGCGTGATGAGCTTCCTTCCATTTGGTCGAAACCATCGGCCCATTGCGAACCTTGATAATCAAGTCGCACACGGTGAATCCAGCCTCTTCAGCCATTCGCATGAAGTCGCAATGCGGCCATTTCGATTTGTGGTTGTTCACCATGTCCGTGATCTTTGCCAGGAGCAGTCCTTCGGGTTTTAGGACCCGCTTAGCCTGTTTCAAAAAAGGCGGATACAGATAACTCAGGTTCCAGCCTTGCTCTTTGCCGCACTCCACCGTCGCGCCGAAGTCCACGTCAAATCGCTTTCTGCTCTTATCTCGCCCTTGCGGTCCGACGTGCGGCGGATCGTAGATCACAGTTCCGAATTTTGCAGACGGCACGCCCGTCATTTTGCGATTGTCTCCCGCGATCATGGGCTTGTGCTGCGGATCGATATCCATCGACACAACCTTTCGCCTGGAGCCTTTCCAGAATCGCCCTGCGTTGTAGGTCGAATCCAGAATCGGCTCAGTCGGAATTGTTGCATAGAACTTGAACATCGCTTCAAGCAGGTCTCCGTCGCTCCCTTCCCATACGCTGCTGATTGGTTCATAAGTCGATGCGCTGCTTACAGAGGGTCCTTGGCGGTTAGCGGGGAACACGTTGCTTTTTTTGCGCCCGGCACCCTTAAATTTCAACGGTAAAGTTCGAGATTTGTTCACAGCACTAGGAGTGGCCTGTTTGTATGATGCGGACCAAGTCTTTCGCCTTTTATTCCCGTTCCGCTGAGTACATATTTCCGCTGATCGCTCACGCCTTCCCGAGCATCTCGAAGTACGACACATCGATCAGATCGGCCTGGCCCACTCCTAGCGCCGCAATGATTTCATCCACCGCACCACGGCTCCGCTCGGGATCGTCACCGTCGGCGATCACCGCCTCGATCTCGCCGAACTCTCCAAGGTTCGCGACCCGATCGAGATGCAGCCGCACGTTGTCGCGCGTCATCAGGGTTCGCACTTTTTCAACCGTCGCAATCGCGCCGAGCGCGTCTTCCAGAACTCGCAGCGCCCGCGCCGGATCGGCAACCGGCACGATCTCGTAGTCACTCAGCATCAGTGAACCGCTTTCGATCCGCCGGTAGAAGATCAGAACGGTGCTGCCGTTTTCCTCGCGCAGCTTCAGTTTGCCGTTTGCGACGCGAAAGAAAGTGTCGCGCTGATTAAGTATCGCGCGACGCGTGTAACCAAGCGCGGTCGCGCGCGCCTCGGCCTCAGCATGATTGAGGAGCCGGAATTTCGCTTCGAGGTTTTTCATTTTTTCGTTTTTTCGTTTTTCGTTTTTTCGTTGATCGCGACCGCCTTGCGTGAAAAACTTGACAGCTCGGGAAGCCCGCGCATAGGCTCCCACGACTCGCAGTCTTTATCGCACAGAAATCCGCGCACGCACGGCATTCATTTGAGTATTTTACGGGAAACGAATTCGGACGATGCGAAGCTGCGCGAGGCCGGCTTCGACCCCGCCCTCGCGCCCGCCGACGCGCTCGCGAAACTGCGCGAACTCAAGGGCAAGCCCGGCATCGCGGACCTGGCGATCGCGCGCGCGCTTGGCAAGATCGCAGACGCTGGCGTCGCCGCGATGCTCACCGAAATGGAAGCCGGCGCAGCCGGCGCAATCCGGCGCGAAGTCCGCCGCGCGCTGTACAGGCTGAAACAGCACGGCATCGACGCACCCGCATCCACCGCCGCAGCGGCCAGCACCTCGCACGACAACGCCACTGAAAAAACTGAAAAAAGTGAAAAAACCGCGATGCTCTCGCCGATCGACAGCGAAGGCGCGCGCATCGTCTGGATCGTCAAGCCACGCGTGCAGGGCGGCGTGATCCGGCTGTGGGCGCTGATCTCCGAGCGCGAGGGGCTGGTCGGCGCGCAGAACACGGGGCTGTCCAGGCGCGAGCTGAAATCCGAACGCGAGGAACTCGAGCGCCGCGCACAGGTCAAGCTGGTTGACGCCGACTGGAGCGTCGCGGACTTCATCGCGTGCGAGGCCTGGCGCAACACGCCCGAGTCGCGTCGCGGTCACGTCGGAAACTTTCTCACGCTCCGCTCCGAGTTAATCGCGTCGGCGCCGCCGACCGCGCTGCTTCATCCTGTCTATGCCGAGCTTGCCGCCGAGGCGGCAGGTGAGCCGTCAGTCGAGCTGCTCAAGGAACCGGAACTGCTCGAATGGCGGATCCCCGACGCGATCCTCAAACCGTACGTCGAGGAGATTGGCCGCGCCGGTGAAAGCGTGATCGTCTTGAATCCGCTCCACAAGCAGGAACGCGTGAATGCGGTGATCGATCGCGCGACTGCGGAACTGCTGACAGGAGACAACGGGCGCGCAGTCCAGCGGCGGCTCGAGGATATCGCGTACTACATGGCGCGCGTCGGACGCCGCACGCAGGCGGGATGGGCAGCGGCGGCTGCGGCGAGGCTGCGCGACGGAATCGACGCGACGAAGGTGCTTTTCTTTCAGGCCTTCATCCGCACCCAGCTCGGCACCGTCGCGGCGGCCGAGCAGCAGAAGGCCGAGGATGAGCCGCGGCTGATTATGACTCCGGCCGAGGCGATGCGCGCGCGCGAAGCCCGCGAAGCAAGGACCCGCCGCCGCTAGCTGCACGGTCGAGTCACTATTGTTTCGATTCGCCTGGATACCGATGCGCGCTCATCTCACGACGGGAGCACACTCGCTCCTGGCGGAGGGGGGAGGGAGTCGAACCCTCCGGCGACAATATTAGCCGCCAAGCCGGTTTTGAAGACCGGTGGGGCCACCGGGCCCCTTCCTCCTCCATGCCTTGATTTATTAGGGGCTTACGGCGATTTGGCACAACCCGCGGATCGGCCTGAGTGCCCACTTACTGCCCACTTTTTTTACATACTTCCAGAATATTCTCTCTCCATCTCGGTTGCTTGATTTGAGGGCTGAATACGGGGCCAAACTCCGCCAGAATTCCGCGGCCGGATGCGTGAAGAGGTCTCGGGGGTTCGAATCCCCCCTCTCCGCCAGAGCGGGGGGCAGCTCGATTCTTTGGGTCATCGCGAGGTGGTGAGGTCCGCAGGCTGGCGGCCTTCGGCGATCGCCTTGACGATCCTGGGCGCCAGAAACGCCAGCTGCATCACGCGCCGCACGTGACGGCCCGTAAGATGTTCTCGCTTGGCGATTTCGCCGATCGACCGCACCCGGCCCGACACCAGATCGTCGGACCATCGATACGCACGGGCGGTTGCCTTGAGCAGCGGCAGATCGACGCGGGCCGCGGGTGTAGCGTCACCACTCGAATGCGAGCTGCTCGACCGCCGCCGTTTCCACACCCAAGCCGAGGCGCGCATGGAGGTCTTCGAGTTCATCGAGGGCTGGTACAATCCCCATCGCCGTCACTCCGCCCTCGACTATCTGTCGCCAATCAACTACGAAAGGAGCCACTACTCACAGGAGTCAACCGCAAGCGCTGCGCCGTCCACTCAACCGGGGCAACTCCAAGGCGATGATGGGCGATCCGGGCGTCGAAGTTCTGCAAGTCGCAAAATGAGGTTAATGTAGCACTGCTGTCTGTGCCAGCGCGGACACGAATTTCGCGCAATGGTAAGGGGATCGGACGTGTCATTTCGTCGGCAGAATTTAGGGATTTCAGCCATCGCGCTGGTGGTCGCCACAGCAGCCGTGGCCGCCGCCTACTTTTGGCTGTGGCGGCAACCGACCACAAATAACCTGGTGGTCTCCGGCAACATCGAGGCGCACGAAAGCGTGCTCAGCTTCAAGACCGTGCAGTCGCGGATCGTCGAGCTTCCGTTTGACGAGGGCCAGTGGGTAAAAGCCGGAACTTCGCTGGCGCGCCTCGAGGACCACGACTACCGGCAGGAGGTTGTGGTGAACGAGGCAACTCTGTTGGTCCAGCAACGGCAACTCGCTCTCGTTTTGCGCAATCTCGAAGCCGCCAAGCGCACGGTGACCATCGATCAGGCCGATCTTTGGGAGAAGACCATAGACTATCAGCGCGACCAGGAGCTTTGGCAAAAGAACGTTATTTCGACTCAGACCCGTGACCTTGCTGGAACTGCACTGGAGCAATCGCGCGCGGTGGTCGGTCGCGACCAGGCTCTGCAAGCGGCGGCCGAGGAAAGCGTCAGCGTCGCGCAGGCCAGCATCAAGAACGCGCAAGCGAGCCTGAAGCTCGCCGAGATCATCCTTGGGTACACAATCTTATACGCCCCCTTCTCAGGCGTCATTTTGGTGCGAAATGCGGAACTGGGTGAAGAAATGCAGCCGGGGACGCCGGTGTTCACCCTGGCTGACCTCGACCACGTGTGGCTGCGCGCCTATATCAATGAAACCGATATCGGCCGCGTTCGCTTCGGGCAGGCGGCGCTGATGACGACCGACAGCTATCCGGGGCACAAGTACGTCGGCCGCATCTCGCTGATCTCGCAAAACGCCGAGTTCACCCCCAAGAGCGTCGAGACCCACGCCGAGCGTGTGACTCTGGTGTACCGAATCAGAATCGACATCGAGAACCAGAGCCACGAGCTCAAGCCCGGAATGCCGGCTGACGCCACCATTGAACTCATTCAGTCGCGATCGCCATGAGTGACGAAATCGTACAGGTAAGCGGATTGACGAAACGTTTCGGTGACGTAGTCGCCGTCGACAACCTGAGCTTCAACGCGCGCAAAGGGGAAATCCTCGGATTGGTGGGTCCCGACGGCGCGGGGAAAACGACAGCGCTGCGGATTCTCGCGGGAGTTCTTTCCGCCGATGCCGGCGCCGTCCTTGTCGCGGGGCAGGACGTTCGGCTCCGGCCGGAAGCGGCCAAGAGCCGAGTCAGCTACATGCCCCAGCAGTTTGGCCTCTATGAGGATCTGACGGTCACCGAGAACATCCGCTTTTATGCCGACATCTTCGAAGTGAGCCAGGCAGAGCGCCGACAACGAGAGCAGCAGTTGCTCGAAGCGTCCGGCATGAGCCGTTTTCGAGACCGTCTGGCCGGCCAGCTTTCGGGAGGTATGAAACGCAAGCTTGGCATTGCCTGTGCCCTGATCCACACGCCTCAACTGCTGCTGCTCGATGAGCCCACAACCGGGGTCGATCCCGTCTCGCGCCGTGAGCTTTGGAGCATCCTTTACTCGCTGGTCTTCGAGGGGGTAACGGTGTTGGTCTCGACCGCTTATCTCGATGAGGCCGAGCGCTGCCACCGGCTGCTGCTGATGCATCAAGGCCGCCGTCTCTTCTTTGGCGCCCCCGACGAGCTTAAGAACATGTTACCCGGTGCGGTCTTGTCGATCAGCTCGCCCGATCCCCAGGCGCTCCAAACGGCCGTCGCCGGCGAGCAGGGTGTTTTGAGCGCAACGGCTATGGGCGACGCGCTCCATGTGGTGGTCGATGATCCTGACCGCCGGCTTGCGCAATTGCGCGCCGGGTTTAAACATGCGGGAGTCCCGTTCGGCGAGCCGCGCCGCATACCGGCGAGCGTCGAGGACGTTTTTGTTTACGTGATCTCGCAGCAAGAAACGGAACAAGGCTCGTGAGCAATGAACGACGTACCGTCAATCGTAGTCGATCAGCTCGTAAAGCAGTTCGGCGCCTTCATCGCCGTCAACCAGGTGAGCTTTCAAATCCGCGCTGGCGAGATCTTCGGTCTGCTGGGGCCTAACGGATCAGGAAAGTCCACCATCATACGCATGCTCTGCGGCCTCCTGACTCCCAGCTCAGGGTCCGCCACGGTAGTTGGGTTTGACGCGGCGCGCCAGGCTGAAGAGGTCCGCCAGCACATCGGGTACATGTCGCAAAAATTTTCTCTCTACAACGATCTGACTGCGATCGAAAACCTTCAATTCTTCGGCGGCCTTTACGGGGTCAAGGGGCGCGCACTCGACGAGCGCATCGCCTGGGCAATCAAAATGTCCGGGCTCGCCGGCGGCGAGCAATTGCTGACGGGCGAGCTGTCAGGCGGTTGGAAACAGCGACTCGCTTTGGGCTGCGCCGTACTGCATCGCCCGCAGGTGCTCTTTCTCGACGAACCCACCGCAGGAGTCGATCCGCTTTCGCGCCGTCAGTTCTGGGAGCTGATTCACCAGATGTCGCGCGAAGGAGTCACGACCCTGATCACCACCCACTACATGGACGAGGCGGAATACTGCAACCGGCTGGCCTTGATAGACGAGGGCCGGATAGTGGAGATGGGAACCCCAACGGAAATCAAGCAAACCGCCATAAAAGGCGATTTGTTGTTGATCGAATGCAGCCCGCTCGGTGGCGGACTCGCGGCCATCAAGCAGGCGCCTGGCGTGATCGACGCCTCGGTCTTCGGCGCCGCCCTGCATGTGGTAGTCAGCGCCGGGCGGCAGCCTCTGACCGAACTCCCCGCCTTGCTGGCGGCTCACGACGTCCGAGTCGGGCGAATCGAACCCATCAGCCCATCACTTGAGGACGCCTTTGTCTCCCTTACTGGAAGCCGGGCTCTCGGCAGTGAACCTTCTCAATGAATCTCCGACGAACCGCGGCGATGAGCCGCAAGGAATTCACCCAGGTTCGGAGGGATCCGTATAGCCTCATCGTTGTGCTCTTCCTGCCCCTGATTCAGATCCTGTTGCTCGGTTACGGGGCGCGGCTCGATGCCAACCATATACCGGTGTACGTCCTGGACCAGGAAGGCAGCCAGGACAGCCAAGCGCTGCTCAAGGCATTTCAAGCATCGCCCTACTTCGACATGATCAAGGCCGTTAACAACTATCACGCCCTCGTGCGAGCCATCGATGCCGACCAATGCAAGCTCGGGATTGTGATCCCGTGGAACTTCTCCGAGCGTCTTGACGATGCTGGCCGAACCAGTGTCCAAGCTATAGTTGACGGGACCGACGACAACAGCGCCCAACTCGCCGAGGGTTATGCCCAAGCGGTGGTGGCAACCTATGCCAGCAACGTGCAGCTTGACTGGTTCGCACGTCATGGTATTTCCCAGCAGGCAACCATCCCTCTCAGCGTCGACTACCGCACCTGGTTCAACGAAGACCTGGAAAGCAAGAATTTCATCATTCCCGGAACTGTCGCGCTGGTGATGGCGCTGATGGGCGCTTTGCTCTCATCGCTTACTATCGCCCGAGAGTGGGAACGTGGCACCATGGAGCAGCTGATCGCCACTCCGGTAACCGCGCTGGAAATAATGGTGGGAAAGCTGGTTCCCTACCTGGGTATCGGATTGGCCGACGCCACACTCTGCGCGGTCTTCGCGGTCGGCTGGTTTGAGGTACCCTTCCGCGGCGGATTGGGGGCGTTCTTTCTCGCTACAACCTTGTTCCTGATTGTGATTCTTGGCATCGGCTACATGATCTCGGTTGCGACCAAGAGCCAGCTCGGCGCAAGCCAGTACGCGCTGCTGGTCACGCTGCTGCCTACCTCGATGCTGTCGGGCTTCGCGTTTCCGATCGATCAGATGCCAGCGCCCATACGAGCTATCACTTACCTGGTTTATAGCCGCTACTACGTGAGCGCCCTCAAACGTGTTTTTCTCGCCGGCGCGGGCATTAACGATCTTGTTCCGGAGGTCGTGGCAATGACCATCTACGCGCTGGTCATCGGCTTTTTTGCCACACGCGCGTTTCACAAAAGCCTGCAGTAGAGGAAAGCCATGTTCGACCGCATCTGGTGCATGATCGTCAAGGAGTTCCTCCAGCTAAGACGCGACAAGTACGCGCGGTTTCGATTGCTGGTTCCGCCGATCATCCAGATGCTCGTCTACGGCTATGCCGCCACATTTGATGTGAACCGGGTCCAGATCGCGGTGATGGACTTTGACCATAGCCAGGAAAGCCGTGACCTCTTGAGTCGCTTCGCGTTCACAGGCCGGTTTGAAGTCGCGAAGATCCTTTCCAACGAGCAGGAGTTGAAATCGCTCATCGGCCGGAGCAACATCCCGATGGCGCTTGAGATCGAGCCGGGATTCGCGGAACTCCTGCGCAAGGGACAGACCGCGCATTTGCAGGTCATCGTCGACGGGACCAATTCCAATACCGCCCTGATTGCCGTCGGATACGTCAACCAGATCGCCGATCAGTTTTCCCAGGACTACGCGCGCGATCGACTCAATCAGCTGACGCCCGCAATCGCTGCAACCGTTCCGCAGATAAGCCTCGAGCAACGACCGTGGTACAACCCCGACCTCAACAGTCAATGGTTTTTCGTCCCGGGAGTTATCGGCAGCATCACGCTTATGATGGTAGTGACCCTGACTGCGTTCGCGATCGTCCGCGAGCGCGAGATCGGCACGCTCGAACAGGTCATGGTCACTCCGATCAGGCCCTTCGAGTTCATTCTCGGTAAGACCATTCCTTTTTTCGTGGTGGGCCTGGCGGACGTGATTCTGGTCGCGGTCGTAGGAACGCTCTGGTTCCAGGTGCCATTTCGCGGCAACGTGCTGGTGCTGCTGCTCGGAGTCGTTCTGTTTCTTCTCAGCACCCTGAACGTGGGCCTGCTCATCTCGACACTCTCATCGACCCAGCAGCAAGCCTTCGTCTTGGGGTTCTTCTTCCTCAACCCGGCTTTCACGCTCTCGGGCTTTGCCTTCCCGATCACGAGCATGCCCAAGGCCATGCAGATGATCACCTACCTCGACCCGCTACGGTATTTTCTGGTCATTTTACGCGGCACTTTCCTGAAAGGCGTGGGCCTCGACATCCTGTGGCCCCAGATGCTGGCGCTCGCCCTGCTGACCTCGGTTCTGCTGCTGGTCAGCGTGGCGCGCTTCCGCAAGTCCATGGATTAAGAACCCTCGTTGATGGGCTCGACGACTTCGCGGTTCGCTTCGGGCGACCGGGGCCGCTCCGCTTGTTGACATCATCATTGAAGGCAGGCTATCGCCAGGCGTTCGAAACCACCAATGAATTTGTGCGGATTAAGTTTTGAAGAAAGACAAGGCGGCGAGTTGGCGGACAGTCATCAACCTATCGGTTGATTCGGAAGAAGGTTTCGTCGTTTTACGGATTATGTTTGACAAGGTCGCTAGATTACGTCAAACTTCTTGGAAATACAATGAATTACCTGTTTGGGTAGGATATCGAGCGGAGCAACCTGCCGACAGAAACAGCTTAATGCCTGGTCTGCCGCGTATGACCGCCTCGTTTCCGTAACGCGGCCCGCTGGCCAAGCCGCGCCCGAATGACGAACCCGAGCAAGAGCTGAATTTTCTTTGAAACTTGCGGCGCTGAAAGAACTACGGGCGATTAACGTGCCGCACGGCGGAGAACTGTCATTATGCACTTGAACGTCAGGGAAGTGTCGAAACTGCTGAAGGTCTCGGAGAAGAAGGTTTACGACTGGATCAACCGCGGAATCCTGCGAGCCGATCGCGTCAATGATCAGTACCGATTGCATCGTAGCGATCTGCTGGAGCGGACGTCCTCGCGCGAAATAGACATCCCCGCGCAGATCTTCGAAGTTCCCTCTTCTGCCGGAGTTTTTATCCCTCGATTGGCCGAGGCGCTGAATGCGGGTGGGATTTTCTATGGACTGCGGGCCGATGATAAGGCGACAGTTCTGCGTGCAATCGTGAACAGCCTGGCGGTGCCGTCGAACAGCGATCGAGAATCGCTCGCGCAGCTCCTATTGGCGCGCGAGGCACTTGGTTCGACCGCGATCGGTGAGGGCATCGCCATCCCTCACGTCCGCAGACCAATCTTGTTGAATACCTCCAGTCCGGCGATCTCGCTTTGCTTTCTCGAGAAGCCCGTTGATTTCGGTGCTTTCGACGGTCAGCCGGTCTTCGCTATTTTCCTGCTAATCAGCCCAACCGCCCGCATGCATCTTCATCTCCTGTCTCGGCTTTCATTCGCATTGCACGACTCGCAGTTGAAGGCCGCGCTCGTGCATCAGGCGGCGCGCGACGAAATCCTCGCCGAGTTTGAGCGTGTCGAGCGCGCGATCAAGGAACCGGACCTCGGAGCCGCGGATGACGCCTGAATAATGTCGGCGCTGCTGATAGCGCTGTTGTCCTTTGGCATCGGCGGATTGGGGGCACTGGTCTTCGCAAATCGTGGCCGAGGATCGACGATATGCGGTGTAGGCGGAATCCTGATCGGCTGTATGTGCGGAATTGTTCCTGCTGTGCGCGTGGTGCTTGGCGAACAGTCACAATCAATCCGGATGGCGTGGGATGTGCCTTACGGCAGCCTTTTCCTCGAACTTGATCCGCTGTCGGGTTTCTTTCTGATTCCTGTTTTTGTGCTGTGCGCACTGGCCGCGGTTTATGGTGCAGATTATCTGGAGGCTTATCGCGGGAGGAAGGCGCTCGCCCCGCCGTGGTTCTTTTTCAATCTGCTCGTCGCCAGCATGGTCGTCGTTATTCTCGCTCGCAACGGCGTCCTGTTCCTGATGGCCTGGGAGATGATGGCGCTGTCCTCGTTCTTCCTGGTGACCTTCGAAGACGAAAAAGAAAGTACGCGGCAAGCGGGATGGATATATCTTGTCGCCAGTCACATCGGCACTGCTTTTCTGCTGGTGCTGTTCGTGCTGCTTGGCAGAGCAAGCGGATCTTTGGACTTCGATCGGTTCTCGGCATCTTCGGGCGCCGGACTTCTGTTCGTGCTGGCGCTGGTCGGATTCGGAACCAAGGCGGGCTTCATCCCGCTGCACGTATGGCTTCCCGAAGCGCATCCAGCCGCGCCGAGTCACGTGTCCGCCGTGATGTCGGCCGTCATGATCAAGACCGGCATCTATGGCCTGGTTCGCGTCATGATGCTTCTGGGCGCTCCTCAGGCCTGGTGGGGATGGGTGCTATGCGGGATCGGTCTCTCCTCCGGGGTAATCGGCGTCATCCTCGCGCTGGCGCAACATGACCTCAAGCGCCTGCTTGCCTACCACAGCGTCGAGAACATCGGCATCATCGCCTTGGGGCTAGGTGTGGGAACGCTCGGACTCCGCGTGGGTCTCCCAGCAGTGGCGGCCATGGGTTTCGCCGGCGCCTTGTTGCATGTCCTGAACCACGCGCTCTTCAAGGGAATGCTGTTTCTGGCGGCTGGTAACGTTGTGCACAGCAGTCATACCCGCGAGATCGACCATCTCGGAGGTCTGCTGCGGCGAATGCCACGTACCGGTGTGATCTTCCTGATTGGAGCGGCGGCGATTTCAGGTCTCCCGCCGCTAAACGGCTTCATCAGCGAGTTCCTGATCTATCTCGCGAGCTTCAAAGGAGCGGTGACGCTCGATGGCGTCAATAGCGTGCCGATGCTGGCTACGATCGGGGGACTCGCATTGATCGGAGGCTTGGCCGCGGCCTGCTTCACGAAGGCTTTCGGTATCGTTTTTCTCGGTCAACCGCGAAGCCAGCACGCCGAGCAGGCACACGAGGTCGGGCTTGCCATGGTGATCCCCGGTTTCGTACTGGCGGCGGCATGCATATTGATCGGTCTGCTCGGCGCGATCGTAGTGAATTCGATGGCTCCGCTGATTTCGGAAGTGACAGGGCTGTCGGCGACTATCGTGCGTACAAGCCTCTCGACCGCCGCACACTCCGTCGCGTTGGTGAGCATTACCGGTGGGGCGTTGGTCGGGATAGCTATGCTCCTCGCGATAGGCCGCGCGATCGCACTTTCCAAACGATCGGTCTCCACAAATGTGACCTGGGACTGTGGCTATGCCGAACCGTCGCGGCGAATGCAATATACCGCATCGTCGTTCGCTCAACCTTTAACAGACACCTTCGATTTGATGCTGCAAACACGCCGCCGTGTGATCGCGCCGCATGGCTTGTTTCCGAAGGAGGCCAGTTTTGCTACGGAGACTCCCGATCCGTATCAGGAATACATTTTTCGCCCGCTGTTCCGCGCTATCGGCCGCGACCTCTTGCTGCTGCGACCGCTGCAGCAAGGGCAGGTCCAGCTTTACATATTGTATATCGCCGTCACTCTCCTCGTGCTTCTGCTTTGGCAGCTAGCGTAACTCATGAGTCTGCGATCAACATTACCATTGCTGCTTGCGATGGTTCTCGCTCCCCTCATTCAGGGAGTTATCAATCGCACCAAGGCCGTCGCCGCCGGTCGTGTCGGCCAGCCGCTCTTGCAGACCTACCACGACCTCTGGAAGCTGCTACGAAAGGGCGCCGTATATAGCCAGACGACTACGTGGGTCTTCCGGGCGGGACCAGTAGTGGGTCTTGCGTCCATGATCTGCGCCATAGCGCTACTTCCTTTCGGAGCTTTTCCGGCGCTTGCGCCATTCGCGGGCGACCTCGTGATGGTCGCATATCTTTTGGCGCTGGCTCGGTTCTTCACGGTCCTCGCCGCGCTCGATACCGGTTCCAGCTTTGAAGCAATGGGCGCCAGCCGCGAGGTCACATTCTCAGCACTGGCAGAACCCGCTCTTTTTCTGGGCTTGGCCGCGCTGGCCCGGCAGACTGGAGCTCTTTCGCTTACTTCCATGCTCGGATCGGTTTCTACGGCCATGTGGATGAGAGCCGCGCCGGCGCTGGGTCTAACTATTGCGGGCCTGGGTGTCGTATTTCTTGCGGAGAATGCTCGTATCCCTGTGGACGATCCCACCACGCATCTCGAGTTGACCATGATTCATGAAGTTATGGTGCTCGACCACAGCGGTCCTGATTTCGCGATGATCCAGTACGCAGCGGCGCTCAAAATGTGGCTGCTGGGCGCAGTCATAATCGCGATCGCCGTCCCCTGGCATTCAGGCGATCCTATCCTCGACGGCGGCTGCGCGATTGCCGGGATGTTCGGCTTGGCAGTAGTAACCGGACTCATCGAATCCTCGATGGCGCGTTTGCAGCTGCTTCGCATAACGCAACTGTTGATCGCCGCCATCGTGCTGTCCGGCCTGGCTCTGGCGCTGGTTCAACGATGAAGAGATGAACCAGTTGGTAAATGCAATTCTGGTCTTCCTGGTGCTAACCGGCTTTCTGCTTCTGGCATCGAGCCGGCTCGTCGCCTGTATCCGCGCCGTTGCAATTCAGGGAATACTGCTAGGTCCTCTGGCCATCGCCGCGCAGGATGGACACCTATCCGTGTTTGGCGTGCTGCTTCCGCTTATCAGCGCCGCGGTCAAGGGCTTCATCCTGCCGTGGCTAATCCTTCGCGCCATGCGCGACGCTGACACTGCCCGCGAGATCGAGCCGCTCATCGGCTACAACCTATCGGTGATTATCGGAGCGGTAGTACTTGGGTTTTCGCTGTGGCTGGGTCAGCGCCTGCCCCTTCCCAACCAACCCACTTCGTTCTTGTTGGTGCCAGCGGCGTTTTTCACGTGCCTGGTGGGCTTTGTGCTGCTAATCACGCGGCGCAAGGCAATTACCCAAGTGCTGGGCTATCTCACTCTGGAGAATGGCGTGTATGCATTCGGGGCCGCAGTGGCGCTGGAAATGCCCATTCTCGTGGAACTGGGCATTCTGCTTGACGTCTTTGTTGGAGTGTTCGTGATGGGCATCGCGATATTTCATATCAGTCGCCAGTTTGATTCTATTGATACCGGGCGGCTCGTAACTCTCTCCGACCGGGTCCCATGATCCTGCTACTTATATTGATTCCGGCGCTGGCAGGAGTAGCGGCATTCTTCATCGGGCGGGATTCGCTGCGCCGCGGGCTCCTTGTGTCCACTGCACTCGTGCAATTCGCATTGAGCGTTGCAACCTGGATACTGCCACCCGCGCCCGCTCTTAGCGGTTGGCTGGCCGAAGACGCACTGGGGCGGCTGTTCCTGACACTCACAAGCCTCCTCTTTCTGGCGTCAAGCTTTTACGCGGTTGCTTACCTGCGCGGAGAGCGCGGTGAGTCGCACTCGGATTTCGAGGAAGGGTTTCTGTTTTCAAACGCACGCGAGGCGAGCTTCACGGGTTGCCTGCTTGTGTTTCTTTCCGCGATGACTCTGGTCACCCTTAGCCAACAGCTAGGACTTCTTTGGGTAGCTATCGAGGCTACAACCCTGGCCAGTGCTCCGCTGATTTATTTCCATCGGCATCATCGCTCGCTTGAGGCGACGTGGAAATATCTGCTGATCTGCTCGGTCGGAATCGCGCTGGCGCTGTTGGGAATTTTCTTCCTTGCGGTAGCCGCCACCAGTCCCGGGACTGCCGCGGTCTCCTTGGTTCTGAAAGATCTGCTTTCTGACGCGCCGCACTTGAATCCGCTATGGCTGAAAGCGGCGTTTGTGCTCATGCTCGTCGGCTACGGTACCAAGATGGGGCTCGCCCCGTTTCACACCTGGCTGCCCGACGCCCACAGTGAGGCGCCTTCGGTAGCGTCGGCGTTGCTTTCCGGCGCGCTGCTCAATTGTGCGTTTCTCGGGATTCTCAGAATCCACCAAGTCTGTGTCGCGAGCGGGTTAGTTGATTTCAGCGAACGGCTGCTGCTGGTTCTCGGCTTACTCTCGATGGCGGTAGCTGCCGTATTCATCACCGGCCAGGTTGACTACAAGCGCATGCTTGCATACTCGAGCGTCGAGCATATGGGC
>CABEBV010000276.1_pt1 | contig 21847 bp, 19 predicted proteins | sample 3132751 | NCBI WGS metagenome assembly CABEBV01 (sample SAMEA5534347, study PRJEB31848) | metagenome | biome: tundra; feature: field; material: soil | place: USA | collected 2013-05 | depth 0.45 m | reverse complement strand
TGGCAGCGGTCCCGCAGGCGGCTCGGTGTCTGGCTCGAATGTTGAGTAGCAGAGCAAGGCGGCGAGAGTTGGAGAGTCGCGCATGAAGAAGATCCGTTTTATCTGGAAATCGACCTGAACGACTTGCCGCGACGCAAGAAGTTTCTTGCGTAAGGATCTGGGCGCCGATCTCGATGAGCGCGACTACGCGCGAGTCCCGCTAAGTGCGCCCGAGCTGAAGGAGTTGTTCGCGGGCCGCGACCCGCGCGATTTCCTGAACCCGCGCAGCCCAGCCTTCAAGGCGATGGGCCTGGCGGGTAAATCGCTCACGGTCGAGCAGGCGTTCGCGCTGATGGCGAAGGAGCCGAATCTTATCAAGCGGCCGATCGTCGTAGCGGGCAAACAAATGATCGCGGGTTTCGATCGCGAGCGGCTGCGCGCCGCGCTGAAGTAGCGAGCGCGCAGAGCGCGCGTAGCCTTATGCGCGAGCGCGCAGTAGCTCATCGGCTCGCCGCGATGCTACGCGCGCGCGAGGCCTTGATCTCGAAGCGCACGCCTTCGCGGCGCTGGAGAAAGCTGACGATCTCGAAGAGATTGTCGGCGCGCGGGGCAAGGAAACAAAAACGGCCGAGTCATCGCGACCCGGCCGTTTGTTTTCAATGATCTTTTGCGGCTACGCCGTCTTCTCGACCTTCTCGACCTTCTCGACTTTCTCGACTTTCTCGACTTTGTCGACTTTCTCGACTTTGTCGACTTTGTCGACCTTCTCGACCTTCTCGACTTTCTCGGCGCGATCCGGGCTGATCGCGTCGTTGCCGCGCTCAGCGCGCTCGCCGCGCGGCGCGCGCTCGGTCTTGTCTCCCGCCTTGTCGCCGCGAGCGCGGGGCACGACGTTGCTGGTCGTCAGCACCTCGATAAACTTGCGCACCGCAGGCGACAGTTCGCGGCCGCGCTTGTAGATGATCGCCAGCGGACGCAGAAAGCTCCCTTCCTGGAACTCGAGCATCCGCAGAGTGCCGCGCGCGACCTCGTTTTCGATCGTCATCCGCGGCACGATTGCGCATCCAAGGCCAATCTCGACGGCGCGCTTGATGGTCTCGATGTTGTCGAATTCGAGCGCGTAGGTCGGCTTGACGCCGTACTGGCGCAGGATTCGATCGGAGGCCTTTCGGGTCGGGATATCGCGCTCGTATCCGACAAACTTCTGACCCTGCAACTGTCCGATACTTACCTTCGACTGCTTGGCCAGCGGATTGTCAGGTGGCACGGCGAGCACGAGTTCATCATGGCGAAACGACACCGAGACGACTTGGCTGCGCTTGGCAGGATAGGCAACGACGCCAAGATCGACCTTGCCTTCGATGAGGTCTTCGTAAATTTTGTTCGAGCGCAGATACTCGAGATGCACATTGACGGCCGGATAGTTGCGGAGAAATTCGGTCAGATACGGCGGCAATTCGTGCAAGCCGACGCTGTAAACGGTGCCGACGCGAATCGTGCCCGCGACCACCGAGCCGATTTCACGCAACCGGTTCTCCAATTCCAGGAACCGGCGCACGATTTCCTTGCTGGAGGTGTACAGAATCTGCCCGGCCGGCGTGGGTTTGACTCCGGCTCGTCCGCGTTCTATCAATCGGCAGTCGTACTTCTCTTCCAGGCTTCGGACCTGCTGGCTGACCGCCGATTGAGTGACGAAGTTTTGCGATGCGGCATAAGAAAAACTTCCGCTTTCGATTATGTCGCAGAAGACCTTTAGCGTTTCTATATGCATGTTGCCAACTTGGTGTATAAGGCTACGTGATAGTCAAATTGGACGCAAGTAGTAGCCGTGATAATTCGGCCCTCAATCGGCGTGCGCAACGAACGCGCGTGGATCAAAAGCGCACGATAGGGGGGCATGATTTCGCTCATCCGGAAGATCGATGGACCCGGCCGGACTCTGGCGGCGATCTGCGTCCGCAATCTCACAGTGAAACACATTTCAAAAATCGCATGGAGCGCAAGATGTCGGATTTATTAAGAGATCTCGATTTTTTTCACCTCGACGAACTACTCACCGATGAAGAACGGATGGCCCGCGAGACGGCCAAACGTTTCGTGGATCGCGAAATTTTGCCGCAGATCGAGCGCCATTTTGCCAGTGAAACCTTCCCGATGCATCTTGTACCGCAAATGGCCGAGCTTGGAATGTTTGGCGCTAATCTCAAGGGCTACGGATGCGCCGGCATGAATAACGTCGCGTACGGCCTGATCATGCAGGAGCTCGAAGCGGGAGACTCGGGGCTGCGCTCGTTCGCGTCCGTGCAAAGCGCGCTTTCGATGTACGCGATTTATGCTAACGGCAGCGAGGAACAGAAGCAGCGCTACTTGCCGGAAATGGCCAAGGGAAAATTGATCGGATGCTTCGGTCTGACCGAGCCTGACCACGGGTCGGACCCGGGCGGGATGGAAACGCGGGCGCGGCGCGATGGCGACGGGTGGATCCTCAACGGGACCAAGCGATGGATCACCAACGGCTCGATCGCGGACGTCGCGATCGTGTGGGCGAAGGTCGACGAGGGCATAACCGGGTTCCTCGTCGAGAAGGGGACGCCGGGATTCTCGACGCGCGATATCCACGGGAAATTTTCGATGCGCGCGTCGATCACTTCGGAACTGATTTTCGAGGACGTGCGAATTCCCCGGACTGCTCATCTGGAAAAAGCGCGCGGGCTGAAGGGTCCGCTCGGATGCCTGACGCAGGCGCGCTACGGAATCGCGTGGGGCGCGATCGGTGCGGCGCGGTCGTGTTTCCATTGCGCGCTGGATTACACGAAATCGCGCAAGCAATTTTCGCGTCCGCTGGCCGGCTATCAACTGGTGCAGGCGAAGCTGGTGAGGATGCTGACCGAGATCACCAAGGCGCAGATGGTTTGCCTCCGGCTGGCTCATCTCAAGGACCAGGGCAAGATGCGCCCGGAGCACGTGTCGTTCGCAAAGAGAAATAACGTCAACGAGGCGCTGAAGATCGCACGCGACGCGCGCGACATGCTCGGCGCCAACGGAATCGTCAACGAGTACCCTGTTATCCGTCACATGCTGAACCTCGAGACGGTGAACACCTACGAGGGCACCTTCGACGTGCATACGTTGATCCTCGGCCGCGACATCACGGGCGAGAACGCGTTCGAGTAAACGCCGGATGCGCGCTTACCGCCATCGGCAGCCGTCGTGCTGGATAACACGCAGAGCAGGGAGAAAATCGGATGGAACTCAAGGGCAAGAATGCAATCGTCACCGGCGCGGCAAGGGGAATCGGCCGCGGAATCGCGCTCAAGCTGGCCGCGGCGGGCGCAAACCTCGCGCTCGTCGATCTCGGCAGTCCGGCAGACCACGCGCTTACCTACAATCTAAGCGCGCAAACTGAACTCAATCGCACGGTCGAGGAAGTCAGGGGACTCGGCGTGAAGGCTATCCCGATCCTCGCCGACGTGACGCGGTTCGCCGACCTGGAGCGGATGGCGTCCGACGTGGTCGCGAAACTCGGCACGATCGATATCCTCGTGAACAACGCGGGGATCATCGCGTTCGGTCCCGTCAGCGCTCTTGCCGAAGAAGCATGGGACCGCGTGATGGCGGTCAATGCCAAGGGCGCATTCCTATGCGCCAAGGCCTGCATCCCGCACCTGACCAAGCAGAGCGAGGGCGCGATCGTCAATATCGCGTCGGTGGCGGGCAAGACCGGCCACGGCGGCCTGTCGGCATACTGCGCCAGCAAGTTCGCCCTTGTCGGCTTCACCCAAGCGCTCGCCGAAGAGCTTGGCCCGGCCAACATTCGCGTCAACGCGGTATGCCCCGGGTATCTGCGCACTGCGATGTGGTCCGACGTGCTCGGGCCAATCATCGGCGTTCAGTACGGGATGGATCGCGAGGCGGCGTTCAACGAATTTATCGCGCACAACACCTTCCTCAAGCGCGAGCAGACCCCGGCCGATATAGGCGAGGCGGTGGTCTATTTGTGCCGCGCGGAAAACATCACCGGCGAAACAATCAACGTCGCCGGCGGCGGCGAACTGCATTAGCAAGGCGCGCGTAGAGCAGGGGCGAGCCCCTGCACCCTCCCGAAACCCAAACTGGGTTTCGGACTTCCTGCAGTATTAAACGGGGGGAAAGATGCGGGCGCTCCGCCCTCTTTTGACAGAGCATCGGACAGCCGCAGTCCGCACGCAGATGGGCGGCCTCACACACGAGATCGTAGCGCGTAGAGATGCTGAACAACTTCTTACCGCGCTGGCTTCTTTAGGGCTGGGAAACCTTGTGATATAGAAACGATCACAATGCGGTACAGGGACCGCACCATTCGTTCAGTTGCGCACGTATTGCGTGCACTCAAGGAGCAGGCGACGCCGAGGCAATCCGTCTGGTTTCGCGGGCACGCGGTGAAACAGTGGAAGCTTGTTCCGTCATTGGCCAGGAAAAGGGCACACCTCAGCGCCGAGAGCGCGCTCATCAAGAGATTTATCCAGAACGCTGCACCGCATCTTGACGTACAGCCGCAGCAGGAGTGGGAGTGGATGTTCATGATGCAGCATCATCGGGCCGCTACTCGGTTGCTCGATTGGACCGAAAGCCCCTTGGCCGCGTTGTATTTTGCGGTGACTGAGCCGGAACACAGAAGAGCAGCAGGTGCGGTTTGGTGCCTCGACCCGCTTGCCCTTAATCAGGCCGCAGGTATCCGGTTCGATTTCGATCAAGAGATCCCTGCCCTTGGCAGCGACAAGGTCCTGGACAGCTACCTACCGAGCCATGTCCGGGATAATCCGTCAGAACTGTTCCCCATTGCCGTAATGGGACCCCGGAACACGAAGCGGATGGCGGCTCAACTTGGCACATTCACAATCAATCACCGTGTGCACACTCCGATCGAGAAGCTAGGCAATACCAAGCATGTGTGGCGCTGGATTATTCCGGCGGGAGCTAAAGAGGAATTGCAACAGGAGCTGGCGCGGCTCGCGGTCTCAGCACTCGCCCTGTTTCCCGAACTCGACAAAGTCGCGGAGCTGACCAAGGAGCTCCTACGATGAAATTCGAAATCAGCTTCCTTCGCAACAATTCCGTCTGGGCACTATACCGTATGCGCGACCGCATTCAGCTTGATCCTGAGTACCAGAGACTTGGAGACGTCTGGACAGATGACCAACGCCAACTTCTCGTCGACACGGTTATCAACGACTTCGATATTCCTAAAATCTATCTTCACAAGTTCCATGAGCCGTTAAAGAAAAGCGGCCGCGTATACGACTATGCGATCATCGATGGCAAGCAGCGCCTCGAAACGTTGCGGGCCTTCATAGAAGGGGAATTCCCTCTAGACAAGGATTTCGAGTATTTCAAGAGCCCGGCTGTCCTCGCCGGTAACATGAAGTACGCCGAACTCGGACGCGCTTTTCCCGATCTGAAAGTTCAGTTCGACAATTTCCAGCTAACCGTGGTGTGCATCGACACGAGCGAGATCGAGATAATCGAGGAAATGTTCACACGTTTAAACGAAGCAGCAACGCTGACCGCTCCTGAGAGAAGGAACGCCTTCGGTGGTCCACTCCCGACCGCCATCAAAACTTTGTCCAAGGAGCCTTTCTTCACGAAATCGCTACCCTTCTTGAATAAGCGCTACCGACACTTCGATCTGGCGGTCAAATTCCTGTTGACGGAGTACGAAGGCAAGATACCCGATACCAAGAAAGTCTACTTGGACAATTTCGTCCGTTCGTTCAAAGGTCAACCGCGAAATAAAATACCTTCTTTCCTGAAGTCGGCTCAGGAGAACACTCGCCGCATGGCCGGAGTGTTTGCCAAAAGTGATTCACTTCTCCGTCAAATCGGCATGGTGACGCTCTACTATCATCTATTTCGTGTTGCTCACAACAAGGGATGGGACGCCCGCATAACCAGGAAGGGGTTGGCCGAGTTTAACGAGCGGCGCGCCATTAACCAAACGAAAGCTGAGAAAGATCTTGCGAGCGCTGACTATGACCTTCTCGAGTTTGATCGCTACACACAGGCGCCTAACGATGGCTACGCGATTCGTCTACGTCTCCAGATTCTCCTACGTAAACTGCTCGGGGAAGAAGTAGCCGTCGAGAACCTATAGGCGCCCTGCCGACCCCGGCGGACGGCGCGGCCTCTCCCTATACAGGGCGAGGCTAGGAAGGATCCGGGATTCTTCGCTACAGCAACTTTCGCTCTAGAATGACACGAAAACAGAGCCGCCACTTCTCCCCACTAACCCCTTCTAACAGGGCGAAGCCTGCCCGTTGGCACGGCTGGCCAGTATTAAGACACCGTGCGCCCGCGGGCTCTTCCATCGCGTAGTCGCGAAAAGATGCGCTGCGCAGATTTTCGCGTCTTCTCACTGCGGGTGCAGGGGCCGCAGCCCCTGCCGCCCACCGCGCAGGTGATTCTTCCTTGGCGTGCAGGGGTCACCCCTGCTTTCGCATTCAATCTATTTTCGCCAGCTTGCGGGCGTAGGCGGCCGCCGTCTTGAAGTCGTACTCGCGATAAGCCTGCAACTTCTCGGCTTCGAAGCCGCCTTCTGCGTGCACCGCCAGCACTTCCTGGTAGCCGCCGAAATCCGACGACGTCAGATCGCCAATCAGGTTCATCAATCTCAGCCGATCTTCGGCATCGAAGCCTTTCGCGCCGCCCATGTATTTGAGCACGTAGGCGCGCGTCGCCTCGCTGCTGAGATCTTCAGCCGCAGGTCCGGTCACCAGCAGACCGCCGGCGAGGTCCTGCACGATTTGCACCGCCTGATGGTAGTTGTGAGCGAAGTGATACTTCGCGACGTTGGTGAGCAGCGTATTGGGCACCGCGACGCCGTCCTCGAGCGTGCAGGTGCGTGCGGCATGCTCGATAAGTCCGCGCACGATGGTGTGATACGCCGCGAGATGAGTGAGCTTGTCGCGCACGTGACCCGCGCGTGAGATTCCGTTGGCCTCCGCGATCGCATGGCCGGCGCCCGCCATCAGTTCGAGCAGCGGCAATTTGTACGACACCGCGGTGAAGCGATGGAATCGCACGAAAGTCAGCGCGAGCAACCCGGCGAACTCGATCTCGCCTTGCAGAAACACACGCTCCTTAGGCACGAACACGTCGTCGAAGACCGTCAGCGTCTCCATCATCTTGTGCCGCGCGCTGATCGGATGCTCGAAATCATTTTTATGCGAGCTTCCGTGGGGCGACGCGAGCAGCTTCAGTCCCGGCGTGTTGATCGGCAATGCGAACGCGACGGCGTAGGCCTTGTCCTCGGCGCGCATCGCACGCGTCGGCAGGACTATAACCTCGTTGGTATTGGTCGCGACGCTGGTGTGAACCTTCGCGCCGCGCACGACGATGCCGTCGGGGCGCTCCTCGACGATTCGTACGTAGTAGTCCGGATGATCCTGCTGCGTGGGGCCCAGCGCGCGATCGCCCTTGGCGTCGGTTTGCGCGACGGCGACGGCGAGATCGTTGTCGCGGCAATTGCGGTAGTACTTGTGGATGCGCTCGCGGTACTCGGGCTTGCCGGCAGCCGCGAGCCGCTCGCCGATAATATGCAGCGCGAGCAGCGCGTCGGTGCCGATTTCCTTGATCAACACCACCAGCGTGGCGCCCTCGCGGGTCGCGGCCGCGATCAGCGCGCTGCGCTTAAGCAGGTCGTCGCCATTTTGCGGAACATGGTAGTAGCGGCTGTACTCGTCGGCGCCCTCTTTCACGACGGCGAGTTCGCGATACTTGGGATCGTGAGCCATCCGGTAGTCGAGCGCCGCGTGCTCGACTGCTATTCCGATAACAGGATGCGCGGTTACGTCCGCCACCCTTTCGCCGCGAAAAAACACCGCGCGGCCGTCGCGCAGCGAGCTTTTGTACTGTTCAGCCGTCCGTAGTCCCATCGTCGTGATTTTTCCTCGTCGGAGATTGATGCCACCGGCACAACGCCAACCGCAAACGCGCCGCTGATGGCGTTTCGGTTGCGGCGGGTGCGAAACGCCAATATAGAAGCGCTGAGCATTCGCTGTCCAACTGCTCGGGTAGGAGAAGCATTATGGCGAGTCCAAAGATGTTCGATTTGAGCGGCGAGGTCGCCGTGGTCACTGGCGGAAATGGAGGAATCGGGCGCGGAATCGCGCTCGGCCTGGCGCAAGCCGGCGCAGCGGTCGCGATCCTTGCGCGCAACGAAGGGAAGAATCGCGCCGTGGTGGACGAGCTCGCCAACGCGGGCGTACCTGCTATAGCGATACCGCTCGACGTGACGCGGCGCGACGACCTGCGCCCGGCGATGGAGGAAGTCGAGCGCAAGCTGGGGCCCATCTCGATTCTCGTCAACAACGCCGGAATCGCGATCATGAGCAGTGCGTTGGATTTCAGGGCCGAGGACTGGGATCGAGTGATCGAAACGAACCTGAGCTCGTGCTTTTTCCTTTCGCAGATCGCGGCGCAATCGATGGCCGCTCGCAAGCAAGGCAAGATAATCAATATCGTGAGCGAATATTCCGTGTTCGGCGCGCGGGGCATAATTCCTTACGCCGCGGCGAAAGGCGCGCTGGTGCAGGTGACCAAGACGATGGCGATCGAGCTCGGGCCGCACAACATCCAGGTCAACGCGATCCTGCCGGGATGGATCGAAACCGACATGACGGTGATCGCGCAGAGCGGCCCGTGGTTTGAGGAAATAATCACGCGCACGCCGGCCGGCCGCTTCGGCAAGCCCGAGGAGACGGCGGGTGCGGCGGTGTTTCTGGCTTCGCGCGCGTCGGACTTCGTAACGGGATCGATCGTGTACGTCGATGGCGGCTACGCGATCAGGTGAGAAGGAGCGCCCGCGTTTTTAACTGTGTTTAACTGTTCAACTGTTTAACGCGGGCGGCGCGGCGGCGTAAGATGCCGCATCATGACTCGACGCAAAACGCCCTCTTCCGCTCACCCTGAATCAGCGCGTCACGAGCACGGCCTGCCGGCGCTCAAACCATTGCGCGTACTGGTGGCCGGCGAGGTAATTCTCGATCGTTACCTGTGGGGCGACGTCGCGCGAATCTCGCCCGAAGCGCCGATTCCGATCCTGCGCGTGCAGCGCCGCGAGGAAAAGCCCGGCAACGCGGGCTTCGTGATGGCGAACTTGCGCGCGCTCGGCGCGGAGGTGAGCGCGCTCAGCATGGTAGGCGCGGATCGCAACGGCGGTTTGCTGCGCGAGATTTTCGCCGACCTCGGAATCGATACGCGCTCGATTCTGATCGATCCCGACCGCCCCACCATCGTCAAAGACCGGATGCTCGGTTCCGTGCAGGCGGCCCATCGCGCGACCCAGCAACTGCTGCGCGTCGATGAGGAAGACCCCAGTCCGCTCAAGCCCGCGCGCGAACGCGAGCTGATTGCGCGCGTCAAGTCCGAGCTTCGCAACTGCGACGGCGTGCTGATCTCGGATATCGACAAGGGGATGCTGACTCCGGCCGTGTTGCGGGCGCTGATCGACGGAGGCCGGGCGCGCGGTATCCCGGTGATAATCGATCCGCGCAGGACGGAGGACTTTTCGATTTATCGCGGCGCCACCGCGCTCACGCCCAATCGTCACGAAACCGAAGTCGCCACCGGGATGCACCTCACCGACCGCGTCGCGTGGCGCAAAGCGGCCGAAACTCTCGTGCGCAAGCTTGGCCTGGAGGCGTGCCTGATAACGCTCGACCGCGACGGGATGTATCTGGCGGAACGCGGCGGCAAAGACACCTACATATCGACGGCGCCGCGCGAGGTTTACGACGTGACGGGAGCGGGCGACGTGGTGCTGAGCGTGTTCGGGATGTTTTCGATCGCGGGACTGGGCTTCTCGTCGGCGGCGACGATCGCGAACCTGGCCGCGAGTATCGAGGTGACCCGGATCGGCACGGAAGTGATCACGCGCGAGGACCTCGCGCGCGCACTGAGCCCCGCTCACTTAAGCTACGAGCGCAAGATCCATTCGATCGACGAACTCAAGGCGGCGCTGGAGCGTGAGCGGCGCGCCGGCCGGCGGATCGCATTCACCAACGGATGCTTCGATCTGATCCACGCCGGGCATATCCAGATGCTCGCGTTTGCGCGCGCGCAGGCCGACCTGCTCGTGGTCGGACTCAACAGCGATCGCAGCGTGCGGCGGCTCAAGGGCGACGCGCGCCCCATCTATCCCGCGGCGGAGCGAGCGAGAATCCTCGCGGCCCTGGAAGCGGTTGATTACGTAGTTGTGTTCGACGAAACGCGCGCCGAGAAAATTATTCGCGCGGTTAAACCCGACGTCTTGATCAAGGGCGAGGATTGGCGCGGCAAGCGGGTTGACGGCCAGGCGTTCGTCGAATCGCACGGAGGAAGGGTGGCGCTGGCGCCGATCCTGGGCGGACGCTCCACCAGCGCGACTATTGATCGGATGAGTTCGAAGCCGCACGCGGGAAAAGACGGCGCGTGATTTGGTCGGTGAATTGCTTGAGTTCCGGCATCGCAAGCATCCAGGCGCCGAACAGGTAAAGCCCGCCGTAAGTCGAAAGAATCGCCAACCCCTGGATGCGCGGACCGAATCCCGCCATCCGAAGCTTCAAGATGAACGCGAGCGCGGCGGCGCCAACCGCGAGCGCCCACAACTTCGCCAGATACGAACGCTCGAGCCCGGTCCATCCGATGCGCCCGTTCAGCGCCCATCGCAGCATCACAAACTCGACCCATCCTGCCACGCCCGCCGACACCGTCAGTCCGGCAACGCCCCACTTCTGCGCGATTCCGAGCATGGGCGGTAATGGAATCGCGCATAGATAGCCGAGCACCAGGGTCAGCACGACGCGGATTAGTGCGAATCGCAGCGGGGTGCGGGTGTCGAACAGCGCGTAGAACGCCGAATTGTACAACCGGCCCATCGTGGCTGCGAGCAACCCGACCCCGGAACCCGCCAGCACGGCCCACACGTAAACGGCGTCGGCCCGGGTGAACGCACCGGATTGATAAATCATCGCGACGATCACGTCGCCGAGAATCAAAAAGGCCGACGACGACGGAACCACGAGGAATGCGATTTGGCGCAGTCCGCGGTTCAGCCGCGCGCGCAGAATCGCGTTCATTTGCTCGGGCATCGCACCCGCGGCGCGCGACATCGCGGGCAACTCCGACGCGGCCACCGAATATCCGAACAGGCTGATCGGCACCATGTAGAGCAACTGGCCGTAATTGAGCGCTGCGACGGCGCCGGTCGGCAAAAGGCTCGCCAGCATGTTGTCCACGTAAGCGCTCAGGTTGACGACGCCGCGGCTGATGACCACGGGCGTCAGATTGTGGAACACGGATCGGAGAGGCGCGGCGATGCGCGCGAAGTCGATGCGATGCTTTCTGAGCAGCGCCAGCGTCTGCGGAACCTGCACCGCGATTTGCAAAGCGGAGCCGACAACAGACCCCCACGAGATCGCGATCGCAAGCCCATCCTGCGAGCGGCGGGGCCCGTAATAGAGGAGCGCCGCGATCATGGCGACGTTCCACGCCACGGGCGCGGTGTACGAGACGAAAAATTTGTGATGGCTGTTCAGGACGCCGAGAAACCACGCCGACATCACGAGCAATCCCGCGCCGGGAAACAGGATGCGCACGATCTGAATCGTCAAGTCGCGCTTGTCGCCCTCGAAGCCGGGCGCGATCACGTCAATCAGGTACGGCGTCACCAGCACGCCGATCGCCACCAGCACCGACACGCCGAGAGTCAGAATCGCGCCGACGCCCCATGCGACCATGTCGGCGGTTTCATTGTCGCCCTCGCCAAGCAATTTTCCGTAAACCGGGATGAACGACGCGGAGAGTACGCCCTCGCCAAACAGGTTCTGCAGAATGTTCGGGATGCGAAACCCCGCCTTAAACGCGTCGGCGGTGGCCGAATCGCCGAGGAAATGCGCGAAGATGCTGTCCCGGATGAGGCCGGCAATCCGGCTGAGCAACACGCCCGCGGCGATCGTGCCGGCCCGGCTCGCGCCCGATCCGATCGCGCTGGCGGGGCCGGGGCTCGCCGCGACGCGCGGTTCGTTGCGATCCTGACGATTGGGTGCGATTTCGGACAAGTTCCCTCTGGCACGGGGAGTATAGCGACCGTCGCAGCCGCGTAGTAGCGGGCGTTCGCGCGGACCTCAAGGCGCGCTACAATCGTCGTGTGAGCTTTTCGCTCTACGTCCATATTCCGTGGTGCCAATCGAAGTGTCCGTACTGCGACTTCAATTCGCACGCGGCATCGTCATGGCCGGAAGCGCAATATACCCGCGCGCTGATTTCGGAGCTCAAGTACAGGGCGAGCACTCCGTCGTATTCAGGCCAGCGCATCCGGACAATCTTTTTTGGGGGTGGAACGCCATCGCTGTTCGATCCCAAATCCATCGGTAAGATTATCGACGCCGCCAATCACGTTTGCGGGATCGAACCCGACGCGGAGATAACGCTCGAAGCGAATCCCGGCACGATCGACCTGGCGAAACTCGGCGGGATGCGCGCGGCGGGCGTAAATCGAATCAGTTTCGGCGCGCAGTCGTTCAATGCCGCGACGCTCAAGTTTCTCGGCCGGATTCATTGCGCCGACGAAACCCGCGCAGCTGCAAGAATGGCGCATCGCGCCGGCTTCGATCGCCTCAATCTCGATTTGATCTTCGCGGTTCCGGGACAGACGGTTGCCGATGTTCTCTTCGACATCGAATCGGTGGCCGCGCTCGAACCGGATCACATCTCGGCTTACAACCTGACCTTCGAGGAAGGCACCGCCTTTTTCACGGACTTGAAGCGCGGACGAATCAAACAGCTCGCGACTGACGAGCAGGCCGCGATGTATCAAGCGGTGCGCGAAGAAATCCCGCGGCGCGGCTACGCGATGTATGAAATTTCGAACTATGCGGCGCCCGGCCACGAAGCGCGCCACAATCTGACGTATTGGCGCGCGCAGACGTACCTCGGAATCGGCGCGGGTGCTCATAGCTATGCAGGTGATGGACGCGGCGGCCAACGAAAGCGATGGTGGAATGAAAAGCTCCCGGCGCGTTACATTTCCGCGATCGAAGAGCGCGCGAATGCGGAGGCCGGTGCCGAGACGATCGATGAGTCCACTGCGCAAAGTGAATTCGTGTTCCTGAATCTGCGGCTGCGCGAAGGCTTCGCGCTGGCCGATTTTCACGAGCGTTTCGGCCGCAACTTCGAATGCATCTTCGGCGGCGTCGCCACTGCGCTGTTCAACAACGGGTTGCTGACGCTCGATCGCGGCCGAATCAAACTGACCGATCGCGGCCTGGAAATGGCCGACTCCGTGTTCGCAGAGTTCGTCTAGGCGGCGCGCCCGATCGTTGCGTCGAGCAGTTCGACGATGCGGGCCGGCGTGGCAAGCCGGATGAACGCGCCCAAGCGCGGGCCGCGCTCCTGGCCGAGAATCGATCGATACAGGAGCGGGAAAATCTTGCCGGGCTTGTCGTAATTTTCGCGGCCAAGATCGTAAATCTTCTTCTCGATCTCTTCGGCGCCGGCACCCTGATTTTCAATCAAATACGCCGCGAGACTTTTCAGCTGCGCGCGTTCCGCATCCGACGGCGTGTAGGGCTCCTTCACGATGAAATCGCGGTAGAAATTGAGCGCGCATTCCATCAGCGCACGGCCCATTTCTTCCGTTTCCGCATCGCCCGCGATCGAGGCGTCGTAGCGGACCAGATAATCCCAGATGTGGTCGCGATCCGAAGTACCCAGCGCGCCGACCACGTTCGTCATCAACCCGAAGCTGAGCGCTGAGTTGAATCGCCTCGGCGTCGTGCTCTGGATGACAAATTCGAGCACCGATTCGCGCCGCTGTTCATCGGACGCCGCCGCGTAGGCGCGCAACGCGTCGAGATATTCGTCGACGTATTGCGGAATCGACTCGAGAAACAACTTACGCGCGCGGCGCGGATTGAGCAGCAGGAAAAGTTTGAGCACCTCGATCGGCGCGTAGCGCGTCCACTGTTCAACGGTCACGCCGCGGCCGACCGACTTGGAGACCTTGCGGCCTTCCTCGTCGAGAAACATCTCGAACGGAAATCCCAGCGGCGGCTGCGCACCCATCACGCGGAGAATTTGTCCCGAGAGCCGCGCCGAGTCGGTGAGATCCTTTCCGTACAATTCGTAATCGACCTTGAGCACGTACCATCGCAGCGCCCAATCGACCTTCCATTGCACCTTCGCCTTGCCGCCGAGCACCGATTGCTCGCCGCGAAAACCGCATCCCGACCTGCCACCCGCGCTCTTTTCGCAGATGAACTCGATCGATGCGCGCTCGGGGTGGTACGCCGACACCGTTCGCTCGACGACTTGCCCGCAGTTGGGACAAATCGGCATGAACGGCGACCATCCCGCGCGATTTTCCTCGCGCAGCGTCGGCGCGATGATCGCGGTGATCTCCGCGTGCTTGTCGAGGATCAGCTTCAGCCCCTCGTCGAAGCGCCCCGACGAATACATCTCGGCCGAGCGCATCAGTTCGTACTCGACCTCGACCGGCGCCAGAAACCCGCCGAGCAGCCCGATCATGTGATCGGCAAAGCTGGCGCAGCATCCGAACGGGTCGGGAATCTTCGAAACCGGAATGCCGAGGTACTGCTCGGTGGCCTCCCGGTTCGGCACGTTCTCCGGCACTTTGCGAAGTCCGTCGAGATCGTCGATGAAAACGATCAGCCGCGACGGCCGTGACGCCTCGATCAGAGCAAACGCCTTGCGCACGAACGACGGACGCAGGATTTCCGCCATCGTGCCCAGATGGGGCAATCCCGACGGCCCGAAGCCGCTCGCGAAAATTACCGGCCGAGCAGGCTCGTACGCCGCGACGCGCTGTGCAAGCCGCCGAGCTTCTTCACGTGGCCATAGTTCCGCACCGGCCGCGTTGCCGGGCTGGGAATCGGATTTATCCGGCCGGCCGGATCTCGATGCGTCCGCCATCGATTGGTTTTCTTCCTTGGCCTGCCCGCCTAGCTTTCCGGCTTGTCGGGATTCTTGCCGCGCAGCACGCTAGCGACCGCCTCGTGTATCCATGGATCGATCTGCAGGTCGCGATTTTTTTCCGAGGCGAGGCGGAGTTTAACCGCGCAGTTGCCGCAGATAAAGGCCTGCTGGCGAAAGCCCGCGGTATCTTCGACGGAAATGCGGAGCAACCACTCGGTGAATGCGCGGCGGCAGATCGCACAGTGAAATTGATTGGAATGGGAATCGGTGGAATCCATAGGCGGGTGTTATTCTATATCATTGCTTCGACTCTTTGCGCTGTGGTATTTCCCGACCACCCATGAATTCTTCCACGGTTCGCCAGGATCGAGAGGACCGGTTGCATTTTCGGACCGCCGGTCCCGTTATTCGAGCCGATCGCGCCCCAAACGCCCGCATTCGAGCTATCCGCGGCTAAACCAACGACTACACCCGTCGTCGCTCGAGGCGGCGCGGGACTATTTCATCTTATGGATCAGGCGTTCACCAGGCAGAAAATCAAGGAATTGCGCGCGATGGTCGGCGAAGGCGATCGCGTTGCGATCGTGCTGCAGGACGATCCCGATCCCGACGCAATGGCGAGCGCGATGGCGCTGCGTACGCTGCTCGGGCGCAACAAGCAGACCACGCCGCTGTTCGCGTTCAAGCCGGTCACGCGACCGGAAAATCGCACGATGGAGCATCTGCTGGAGATCGAAATCCAGCCGGCCGATACGGAGGAGCTGCGCGCGTTTGACAAGATTGCGATGGTCGATGTTCAGCCGCCGTACTTCGGCGAGAAAATTCCGCGCGCCGATATCGTGATCGATCATCATACCGGCTACCCCGGCGGCGCCGCTGCGTTCGAGGACGTGCGTACGAAATACGGCGCGACTGCGACGATCATGACCGAGTACCTGGTGACGGCGGACGAAAAAATCAGCGAGCGGCTGGCGACTGCATTGCTCTACGGAATTCGCAGCGACACTTTGGCGTTGTCGCGCCGCGTGACCGACGACGACCTGCAAGCGTTCACGCGCCTGGTTCCGCTGGCCAACTACAGTATGCTCCGGCAGATCGATCGTCCCGAGCTGCCGCTTAGTTTTGCGCAAATCCTGGCGCGCGCGATGAAACGGATGGTGGTCAAGGATCGGCTGGTCGTGCTCAATCTCGGCCACGTCGAGCGCGACGACCTGATCGTGCAGATGGCGGACTTCTGCCTGCAGTTCGAGGGCGTGGCGTGGGTGGCGGTCGCGGGCAAGCTCAGCGGCAAGCTGGTGATAAGTGTGCGCAACCATGGCATGAGCGGCGACAACGCGGGCGAGGCGGTGAAGAATCTGTTCGCCGATATCGGCAGCGCCGGCGGCCATCGCAACATGGCCAAAGCGGTGATCCCGTTGCGAGCATGGCGGCGGCGCGAGGGGACGACCCGCGACTCGCAAATCGAGTCGCGGCTGCGCGAGTTGTTCAGCGCGTGGATCAAGGGCGAGGCCGACGATGGCGCGGTTCGCAGCACGCCCGGCCGCAATGGCAACTGACGCGCGCCGCGCGCCGGCGTTGGCAGCGTCCTAATTTGCGCATTAATATACTTCGCTGATCACTCGTTGGGGTTTTAATCTGAGCCCCGACGTGACAGGCTTGGCGCTCGTTTGTCGTGCTACAATATTGGGGAGTCCATGAGCATTATTGTGTCGCTGACTGTCCCGGATGCCGTGATTTTGGGTGTGGATAGCACCGTGTCACTTCCGGGCCTTCCAAAGGGAGCGGATATCCCCCTTCCCGCAAACGTGATCGAATGGGCTCGGGGACCAGCGATTAAGGCTTACGACGGCGCAGAGAAGTTATTCGCCTTGGGAAACCGGCCAGTTGGTGTTGCCATTTATGGCACTACAATGATTGGTGATCGCTCGATTCGCAGTCATCTACACGAGTTTGTGACCAAAGACCCCGATGGAGTTTTAAGCCGAGAAACATCACTCCAGCAAATCGCGGAAGGGCTCAGAGCATTCTTTGCAAATCTCTACGAGAAAGTCGTAAAACCTTTCCTACAGGATTTTCGAAAGATGCCATTCGACCAAATTCCAGTGGACCAACGCCCCGGATTTGGTTTTGTTATAGGCGGTTATTCAGCCAATGCCTATTTGCCTGAAGTGTTTCATGTGTTCGTCCCAACTGTTTCCGAGCCGCAGGTCATGCGGAGACAGCGAGAACTAAACGCCAATTGGTTTGGTCTTTACGAACCGATCGACCGTTACTACAAGGGCTATACGCAGCCAATCCTGAATTCTCTTCTTGAACAATTCGAGAAGATTCACGGCTCTGCTCTATCAGAACAGAATCGAGCCGATATCAATGCCCTGCTCGCGACATATGAGTATCCAAATACTATTTCCTTGATGCCTGTATCTGTAGGTATTGAGTATGTGCGTTTCTTGGTCGGGCTAGTGATTAATCACTACCGCTTTGATGTCGGCATACCTCTTGTCGGCGGCTCTGTAAGAATCGGGAAAGCGACCTGCGCCAGCGGTACGTTTGAAGTTCTCGAATAATGCAAATGGAGTATCTGTCATGCTAAATCCAAGTCAAGCCGGAGGAGCTACCGAGGCAATGAACTACAATTCATGGCTCCCCAGTATTCCCACTATGGGGAAGCCCTCCGGCCCGACGAATCACCCTTTATCATTCGGGTGTGTAGATGAGCCGACAATTGAAGAACCGAAAGATGATTCTTTGGCTTGGTTTGCGCGCAACCTAGAGATGCTTAGAAAGCGATACGGCAGGCGATGGATATTAATCAAGAATAATGACGTTGTTGACTCTTCCGATGATCCAACCGAGTTGCAAACGGTTGCGGAAAAGCAGGGTATCGTGAGCCCATACATAACCAAGATTCCACCTTCATCGACTAGTTGGAGAACGGCATACTGTAGCCGGTGAAACCGTTCAGCAAAGACTTCACAGAAACCATCAAATTCACGTACATCCCCGGGGAAGGGGAAGAATGGTTTCCAATTGTCGAGATTAGCCTTGTCAAGCCGACGGGTCGGCGAATTCCGCTGAAGTTGTTGTTCGACACGGGCGCCACCCAGATCACCTTACGAGCGGATCATGAACAGTTCTGTACTGATGTTGAAGATGCGGAGTTCGATACGGCAAATGGCACGGTCCGGGGCCGTGTCGCCAAGAATCAGACCATAGAGTTTCTCGGAGTCGCTACGACTTGCGATATTGGACTTCTCAATTTACGCGAGCGTGTCTGGGCGGGACTCTTTGGTCGGGATTGCTTCAGGTCTTTCGGCTTCGGCTTTTGGGAGAACGCGCGCGAGCTTTATGTGACCTCGAAACCATGAGGGCGGAGCCGACCTTCGACGCGCGCACGCCGCATTCCTTCTGCACCCTCACCTACCGACCGCCGCTCCCGGGTCAGCAGAACCCTCACCTACCGGCCGCCAGGCGACCGGCATCCTCTCCCGTGAAAATAACGGGCGAGGTAAATCTTTATGCGGGCGCGCCGCGGGCGGTTTACCGGTTGCGGCGATTTCCATATCGTGATTGGCGCCGATGTGTGATCTGATCCGATGAGTCCGAGGCTGTTCAGAATTTCCCCGCTCGAATTTCTGGCGCCGATGATCGTCGGCTGCGCGCTGTTCATGGAGATGCTCGACTCGACGGTCATCTCGACCGCGCTGCCGGTGATGGCCAAGTCGCTGGGCGAGGATCCGATCAAGCTCAACCTCGCGATCACCTCCTACCTGCTGAGCCTGGCCGTTTTTATTCCGATCAGCGGCTGGATGGCGGATCGATTCGGCGCGCGCACGGTGTTTCGCGCCGCGATCGTGATCTTCACGATCGGTTCAATCCTCTGCGGAGTGTCGCAATCGCTGCCGCAGCTGGTCGCCGCGCGTATTGCGCAGGGCTTCGGCGGAGCGATGATGGTCCCGGTCGGCCGTTTGATCGTTCTGAAGACTGTCGCCAAGTCCGAGCTGGTAACTGCGATGTCCTATTTGACCGTGCCGGCGGTGTTGGGTCCCGTGGTCGGGCCGCCGGTCGGCGGGTTCATCGTGACCTATTATTCGTGGCGCTGGATTTTCTTCATCAACGTGCCGATCGGCCTGATCGGCATCACGCTGGTTACCTGGTACATCCCAAACATCCTCGAGGAGGCGGTCGTCCCGCTCGACTGGCGCGGCTTTCTGCTTACCGGCCTGGGATTGGCGGGTCTGGTCTTCGGCTTCGAGTCGATCGGCCGCGGCGTCATTCCTGCCGGTATCATCATGTGCGTGATGGCCGCAGGCGGCATGTGCCTGGCGCTCTACATCCTTCACGCCAAGCGCATCGACTATCCGATCGTCGACCTGGGGTTGATGAAAATCCCGACCTTCAACGCGGCTACGCTGGGCGGCGGACTTTTTCGGATGGGCATCGGCGCGTTGCCGTTCTTGTTGGCGATGCTTCTGCAGGTGGTTTTCGGACTCACCCCGTTCGCTTCGGGAATGCTGACGTTCGCCAGCGCCGCGGGCGCCTTGTTCATGAAGGCCACGGCGACGCCAATCATCCGGCGCCTGGGTTTCCGCTCGGTGCTGATCGGCAACGGCGTGCTCAGCGCTTTCATCATGATGGGCTACGCGCTGTTCCGCTCGACGACATCTCACTACGTCATCATATTGACGCTGCTGACCGGAGGATTCTTCCGCTCGCTTCAATTCACCGCGCTGGGAAGCCTGGCCTATGCCGACGTGCCCAACTCGTCGATGAGCGGCGCGAGCAGTCTGTCGAGCATGGCGCAGCAACTGTTCCTGAGCCTGGGCGTGGCGCTGGGCGCGATGCTGCTGCACATCAGCCTGGGCGGGCGCAGTTCGGCTCATCTGTCGGTGCATGATTTCACGCCGGCCTTTGTGGTCATGGGAGTTCTCGCGCTGATGTCGTCGCTGCTTTTCATCCCGCTGGAGTATCATGCCGGCGCTGAAGTGAGCGGGCGCCGGGCCGGGGTCGAGCTTTCTCGCACGGCCCAGACAATTCCGGAAGCGGATTGATCACGCGCGGTCGTTTACCGAAGCCGGCGATACCTTTATCGTAATGCTCGTGAATGCGGCGGAGGCGACCGTGGAGGTCAAGAACCGGCTCGGACTTCATCTGCGGGCCGCATCGGCGCTGGCGCAGACGGCCGCGAAATTCGCCTCGCAGATCATGATTGGCCGCGGCAAGAACCTGGTCAACGCCAAGAGCATGACCAGCCTGATGATGCTGGGGGCAGCGCAGGGCTCCAAGCTCAAGGTGCGGGCAGAAGGGGGCGACGCGCGCGAGGCTCTCAAAGCCGTGCAGACGCTGTTCGACGAGCGCTTCGGCGAGGAATGAGCGCGCAGATTCGACCATTCCCGGCGAACCGGATAGCGCCCGTCTTGATTCTGTCCGATTGGTCAGTTATACCCTTCACTACCTGAAAATCTTGAGGCGCGCTGCCGTTTATTTCACTGTCCGGCAGGCGCCTATGCTGACCCTTCTGGAACAAAACTCAATTGAACTCCTCAGTCCCGCGCGCCGACCGCATAAGTTGAATTCCGGTCTGCGACGGGCCACCCGAGAAGGCGCTTTTCAAGGAGCAATCGCTAATGCCGCTTAAAGATTTCCTGTTTACGTCCGAGTCGGTCTCCGAAGGCCATCCGGACAAAATGTGCGATCAGATTTCAGACGCCGTGCTCGATGCGCTCATCGCCGAGGACCCCGACTCGCGCGTCGCGCTCGAGTCGCTCGCCAAGACCGGGCTTATCGTGCTGGCCGGCGAGATAACCAGCCGCGCACGCCCCGACTATGTGAAAATCGCGCGGCAGACCGCGGTCGAAATCGGGTACGACAGCACCGACGTCGGTTTCGACGGCAACCGATGCGCGGTGCTGACCGCCATCGAGCCGCAGTCGGCCGATATCTCGCAGGGTGTCACCGAGGGACAAGGGCTGCACAAGGAACAGGGCGCCGGCGATCAGGGCCTGATGTTCGGTTTCGCGTGCGACGAGACGCCGGAGGCGATGCCGCTGCCGATCGCGATGGCGCATCGGCTGATGGAAAATCTCACCAAGCTGCGCAAAAGCCGTCAGCTCGATTTTCTGCGTCCCGACTCGAAGAGCCAGGTCACGGTGCGCTACGCCGACAGCCGGCCGGTCGAAGTGACGGCGGTCGTCATCTCGACGCAGCATTCGCCGGACGTGAAATACGAAAAAATCCGCGAGTCGGTGATCGAGGAATTGATCAAGAAGACGATTCCCGAACAGTATCTGACGCGCGCCACGGTCTATCACGTCAATCCCACCGGCAGCTTCATCATCGGCGGACCGCATGGCGATTGCGGACTCACCGGGCGCAAAATCATCGTGGATACCTACGGCGGCTATGGCCGTCACGGCGGCGGCGCGTTCTCGGGCAAGGACCCGAGCAAGGTCGATCGCTCGGCCTGCTACATGGCGCGTCACGTGGCCAGGAATGTTGTCGCGGCGGGACTCGCCACGAAATGCGAAATCCAGGTTGCCTACGCGATCGGCGTCGCCGAGCCGGTCTCGATACTCATCGATACCTTCGACACCGGCATCGTGCCCCAGCACAAACTCTCATCCACCCTGCGCGAGCTGTTCGATTTCCGGCCCGCCGGAATCATCAAGACGCTGAACTTGAAGCGTCCGATCTATCAGCCGACCGCAGCCTACGGGCATTTCGGCCGCACCCCGCATGACGGGCTGTTCCCGTGGGAGCGAGTCGATATGGCCGAGACTCTGCGCAGCGCGTTCGGGCTCGACGGCCGCGGCTGATAGCGCCCCGCGCTCTCCATCAAACCAGACAGAAACTTTTGGAGCTTGAAGACGATGGCCACGACGGCAAAAAAGGCCAAAGCAATCCCTAAATCCCGCGCCAA
>CABEBV010000013.1_pt1 | contig 33049 bp, 30 predicted proteins | sample 3132751 | NCBI WGS metagenome assembly CABEBV01 (sample SAMEA5534347, study PRJEB31848) | metagenome | biome: tundra; feature: field; material: soil | place: USA | collected 2013-05 | depth 0.45 m | reverse complement strand
TGGCGAAGCAACGAAACGGGCCCGCGGGTATGAAGGTGCCCATGCGGTTCGCGAAAAAGTACGGAGCGTTTTCCGCAGCGTGATGAAACCTTTCACGATGTTAGACTCTCAATTTTCGGCAAGCGAATAATTAAACATGGCGATACATCACAACTCACACAAGCGCACCACTGAACATTCGGCCGTGCCACGGCTGGCCTTCTCGATGCATGAAGCCGCGACCGCGCTCGGCCTTTCGCCCGGAAAAATTCGACTCATGGTCGAAGCTGGCGAATTGGCTGCCGTCCACGCAGGTAGGCGGCGCCTCATACCCAAGACCGCGCTCGAAAACTTCCTATCGGTGAGTGACTAATGGCTGATTCGGATATCTCTGTAAAAATCACGGCCGAAACTTCCGGCCTCGAAAGCGGAGCCAAGGCAGCATCAGACGCCGCCGATCAGATCAGCGAAAAGCTCCAGGCCATCAATTCTGCGGCCGCCAGCGGATCTGAAGGCCTGGATGAGGCGGCGAAGTCCGCGGGTGCGCTGAGTGGCGCGTTGGGCTCCCTGGCCACGATCGCCGGCGGGGTTTTTGGCGGTCTCGAACTTGAGAGCATTGCGGGGAAATTGAAGGGCGCTTTCGAGGATGCCACGCTGGGGAGTTTCAGTTGGGGCGAATCGCTAACCAATCTCGGCATCCAGACCGGAATGTCTGTCGAGCAGCTTCAAATACTCGAGCGGGCTGCCCTGATCTCGGGCAAGTCGCTCGATAGCGTGACGGGAATCGTTAACCGCCTGTCGCGCACGATGCTCGAATTTGCTAGCGGCAAAGTCTCCCCTAAGATGCAATCGGCGGTTGAGGTGTTGGGATTCAATCCCGCCAACTTCACTGACGCGTACTCGATGCTCGATGGACTATCGACACGGATAGCGGAGATCGGCCCGCTGACGCTCGCGCAACGTGGCGCGGTCGAGGAAATGTTCGGTCGCAGTGTTCTTAGCGCGCTGCCGTGGATCGAGAAGCTGCACGAAGTCGGCGACTCGATGCGGGCGAACAACGAGATTCTGGGCAATGACACTGTCGCAGCCAATGACAAGGCGGCGCAGGCTATTCACAAACTTGGTGCGGATTTGGCGGCGCTTGAGCACGAGTTCGGTGGTGGAGCTGCATCGACGATCCTCGACTTCTTCGACTCGATGGTCAAAGGCGCCAAAGGGGTCAATGACGAAATAAATAAATCGCTGGGCATGAAAGACTGGATTGCGACTGTCACGGGCTTTCTCGGTTTCGCTACACCAGAGGCCGGCGGTGGTGGCACGGGCGGCGCGCTGCGCGGACAACTCGACGCTCAACAGCTCCAGCCCGCAACGGACGCTCAGCCCGCGACGGATGCTCAGCAGAAACTAACCGCAGCGGTTCAGGGGACCGGCACTGCTATCGAAAGCCTTAAGGACATCCAAAAGGACTGGGCAGAAAATGCACAGACCACGCTCGCCCAGATTCTTCCGAAAGTCATCGCCTACAATGAGGCGTGGCAGGAGACTTACCATCCACTTGAGGAGATCGCCTCGCTTCAGGCGCATCTCCTGTCGAAGGGCGAGGAATTTGATTCCAATTTGCAACAGCAGAAAGATGACCTGAAAGCCTACAGCACAGAGATCGCCTCGGCCTTCGAACCTATCGCGTCAGCGATGGAGACGAGCTTTACCGGCGTCATCCAGGGAACGCAAACCATCGGTCAGGCTTGGAAGAAGATGATCGATTCGATGGGGTTGGAGCTGCTTAAGAGCGGCCTGCACGACCTGCTGATGGGCGGGGCCAAGGATACAATCGGCGCATCGATCTTCGGCACAACTGGCGCTGGTGGCGGTATCGCGGGCCAGCTTGCGCAGGCCTTCCAAGGTTCTGCCATCGCTACGGGCATGAAGGGTGCGCTGTCCACTGCGTGGACGGGGCTGACGGGGATTGTAGGCACCGTCTTCGGCGGAGCTTTTCGCGGGATTGGGAGCATTCTCCACAGCGTCTTTGGGACGGCGTTACAGGGGGCCGCATCGGCCGGCGCGGGTGCTGCTGCCTCGACTGGCGTGGGCGCGGCGGCATCTGGTGCTGGCGCAATAACGACCGGTCTTAAAGAGCTGTTCTCGGCTATGACTATGGCAGTTGGTTATTTAGCTACGATGGCTACAACTGCGGCAGCTCACATGGCCGTAGACGTTCAACTGTTGGCGGTTGCGGCCTATCACGCGGCGATTGACGTAGCGTCATGGGCAATTTCGATCGCGCAAGACGCAGCGTACTACGCTCAATCTCTGGCTGACTTTATAATGGAGATCATAACCACGGCAACCAGCGTTCATCCGTTTGGTTTCGAGAGCGGCGGTATCGTGCCTTCCGCAGCCGGCGGCATGATCACAGGTGGGGGCGGACTCGCGATCTTGCATCCGCGAGAAGCAGTGCTGCCTGCAGGTCTAACCAACTTTCTCATGAATGCGGCAGGCCAAGGTAGCGGCGGTGATGGCGGCGGTAGCGGAGGCAACACTTCCGTAGTCGTCAACTTTACGGCGCACGGCACCTCGGCGGGCGATATGCGGCGACACGCTGATTTGATCGGGAACATAGTCGCGCAGAAAGTCAGGGATGGGCGCATGACGGGCCAGGGCGTGAACCGGGGGGCGTTCCGGCGATGAGTAGCGTACTCGCGAAGAGCATTGAAGGCGTCGAGATCTCTTGGCGCGACGGGTCGCGCACCGTTCCGTTGTTCACTCGCGACGAAATGAAAAGGTACTGGCCTGCGGTCGTGGCTGCGACGTTGGAATGGAATAAAGACGAGGGCGATGCGATCGAACTGCCCGTCACGATCATCCTCGCGGCGGCGCAACGGCGTTATCCCGAGATGCCGCGCGAAGAACTGATGGCCAACCTGGGCGCGGCCACGCTGCGCGATCTGTGGCAGGCGCTGTGGGCCTTATCGGTCACCAATCTCGCGGATGATCGCGGACCGGTGCAGTAATCAAATAGCTATCGACTTTTGAAGGAGACTGAGATGGACGAACCGCAATTACCGAAAAACTTACCGCTGCGCAATGAAATAGCAGCGCATCGCAACCGTCGCGCGGCACCAAAGGCCTGGTTGGCGTGGCTCGACGAGAGTGCGCGAATCGGCGGTGACGATGACGACAACCTGAAACGAAATGCGAGATCTCTCGCGCAGGCCGAGCAATTCACAATCGAAACCGATCAAGCTGTGGATCTCGCTGCACACATCATGCAGCGCGGCGTACTTTACGATCTGGCTACTGTCGCGTTCGGTGAAATGCTGCGCGACATTTTGCTCGATAGCCCTGCCGGCCGCGCGGGCCTGAAAGCGGTCGTCGAGCGAGTTGCGTCCGAGGCGAGGAAGCTACAGGCCGCAGAAGCCGCGCGCCACGCCCAGGAGGCGGAAGCGGCGGCCCGGCAACGGGAGGCGCGGCTAGCCGACGAAATTGCCGCGATGGACCTGGGCACCGAGCTCAACAAAATCGCGGCGGCGGGTGTGGTGCTGTCGGTTGATCCCGCCGGCGTCATCAGTGCGATTCCCAGCGGCCGACTGACCATGCAGCAACGGCGCCTGATCGAATCGAGGCGTGACCAGGTCGTTCAACTGCTCGAACAGCGGCAGCACGCCGAAACGCTGTAACCATGCATCACGGAACATTTAAACGACGGAGGAAACCAAAATGTTGAGTAGGCGGACCCAAGAATTACTTGAGAGGATTACCGGCAACCCGGCAATCGGGAAAGGCAAAAAGTTGGTCATAGGCGACGGCGCGCCGCACCTGGAAGCCGATACGGTCAGATTCGTGAAATCGCTGACCACGTCGGCCCAATCGGACCTCGTGAAATCTCACCTCGCCGGTGCTCACATCGCGCCAATCGGCGGACACGTGGCTTTCGCACGCGGCTTTGCGAAACTCGCCAAGCGGGCGGCCATGGTGCCGATCACGACTGAAGAAATGCTCGGCGCGACGCCAACGGTGGCGCCCATAGGCTCGCCGCGCAGTGAGGCCGGTTTGTCGGATGCGGATCTGCGGGTGCTCGAACAGGAGATCACCTCGGGAAACCCGGGTATTGCGCCCGCTCAGGCTGCAAAACTTTTCATGGAGACCTACCGCGTCATCGCCGCGAATCCTGCTCGGCGTCTCACCACGGAGAGCGATGCATACGGGACGCCGGCTGTGCCGAGCGGCTACACGAACTGAATGGAGGAGTGATTTATGGCTACATTTTCAGGAATACTGGCGCCGCCCACGGGCTCGGTGCTTTGTACCATCTATCAGAGCCGAAGCGGCAAGACGTATGTGCCTGACGGTGAGGGCCACGTCACGGTGGACGACGAACGCGAGCTCCAGGCGCTCATTGATCAGGGGTTTTCGGTGATCTCCGTCACCCGCGGACAATGAGAACGGCGCTCCAAACCCGGGTGCCGGCAGCAGACTTCCTCTGCAGGTCGTGCGTAGGTTTGCTCCCTCTTTCCCGCGCCGATCGCGCCGGCACACCGGGCTCCTCTTGAGGTGCTTTAGATCGCGTTGAGCCTCAACGGCAGCGGCACCAACAACGTCATCGACATCGGGCGATACCTGGTCCGGCCGAATCTCGCCGATGGGCTGAATCGGGAAGAGCTGGCGGCGCTGCTCGAACAACTCAAGGCGCTCGAAGGCCGCGTCATGGCGCGCCTGCTGCTCGGCGCGACCGACCAACCGGTCGTCACTCGCGCGCCCGCTGATGTTCGGCTGCTAACCGCCAAACAGGTCGCGGAGTGCCTTGAAGTAAAGGAAAGCTGGGTCATGTCTGAGGCGCGGGCGGATCGGATCCCGAAACACATGGTTGGGCGCTATGTGCGGTTTGACTTGGGCGAGGTCCGGCGCGCTTTAGAGCAACGCCAGCCTTGACTATACGTGGCGTATTGATATACGCTGCGCATAGGTCACAAAATGAAGGCAAAAGAACTACGCGGGATCAGAAAACGGCTCGGCTGGAGCCAACGGCAAATCGCCGAGGCCGTCGGAGTTACGACTAATTCGGTCGCTCGCTGGGAGCGCGGAGAGATGAACATAGGTGAGCCGTCCGCGCGGCTGATCCGAATGATCGCAGCGCAGAATAAGGGGAGAAAGTAATGGCGAATCCCAGGCAGCTCCCAAATGGTCGATGGCAGGCGCGCTTCCCCGCACCGGATCGCCATCGTGAGAGCTTCGACACCAAGAAGAAGGCCGAGGCTGCACTCAGAAAAGCGCGCACCGGCGTCGACGAAGGCACTTACATCGCCCCGACGACGATCCCGACCTTCCGGGAAGCTGCGGAGGAATGGATCGCGGGCAAGAGCAAGAAACGCCTCGGCACGCTGTCGGCATGGCGCGCGCATCTGGACCTTCATCTCCTGCCCCATCTCGGAGATTTGAGGCTCGATCGAATCGACGCGGCCGTGGTCGAGCGATTTCGCGACAAGCTGCAGGTTCCACCGCCCGAACCGAAGCCACCCGAAGCCGGCGAGAAACCCGAGAAGAAACGGCACGCTCTCGGTGCGGTCACGGTGAACAAGGTACTCACGACGGCCGGCGCAATCTTCAAGATGGCGGTGCGACGGAAGTATTGCTTGAGCAACCCCCTCGATGTTGCCGAGCGCGCCGACCTCGGCTCGAGCGAACTGATTGGAGGCGAGGAAGCTAGACGCGAAGCCGATTCCGAAGTTCGGCCGGATGAGGTCCTGTCGCCGCCCGAGATTCAACGCCTGCTTGCCGGAACGGAGCGGGGATTCTTTCGCGCGCTGATCACGACCGCCATTCTGACCGGCATGCGCCACGATGAACTTCTCGCTCTGCAATGGGGCGACGTCGAGATGGACGATCGCAAGGTCTACGTGCGCAGGTCGCTATCGTGGGCGCGCGTGAAGGACCCGACGGACGATTCGCCGGCGAGGCCGCGCTTCTATGAGCCGAAGACTAAAGCAGGTCGCCGCACGATTGGGATCGCTCCTGAACTCGTAGCGATTCTGAAAGCATGGAGACTGCAATGCCCTGCGAGCGAATACGATCTAGTGTTTCCGGCACCCTCGGGGGCGCCGGCTCACCGCAGTAACATCCTGAGAAGGGGGCTCTATCCCGCGCTGAGGCGGGCGAAGCTCCGGCGGGTGAACATGCATTCGCTGCGGCACTCCTTCGCGTCGATGCTGATAGCCGCGGGTACGCCCGTAACTGAGGTACAGGCCAAGCTCGGGCATTCCAGCCCGCAGACCACGCTGAAAATCTACGCGCACTGGTTCAAAGACACCGAAACCGACTCGACTGACACCCTCGCAAAGGCGCTCCTCAGTCCTGCTGGACACTTAGTGGACACTTCGACCGATCAGGCCCTCCCGATGGCGGTCAATGCAAAGGAAATGTCTTTTGATTCTGCGGAGAATCTGGTGCCCCCTGGCAGATTCGAACTGCCGACCCCAGGATTAGGAATCCTGTGCTCTATCCATCTGAGCTAAGGGGGCACCCGGACAAGAGAGAAAGTTACGCCGATGCGCGTCGCGGACCAAGCGGACGATGCGGGGCGGCTGTCAGCGCGATGATTGCGTGAGTGCGTTCAGGAATCGTTGCTTCGCCCATCCTTCACGAAGCGGTGCGATGAAGAAAATCGCGGCGTTGCGCATCTCGAAGCGCCACGCGCCTGTTTCGCGCCGGTAGCGATCGGAGTAGCGGCCCGCGCCGACTACCGCTTCGCCGGAGGTCCGATCGACCGCGGTAAGCTCGAAATAGCAGTCGCCTGACGCGCGGTCGCCGTCGATGGAGACGCGATGATTGTGGACCGTGTGCGCCATGTCGCGCAGCGCAGCCGGCACCATGAGGGTGAAGAAATTGCGGAGCTCGGCGCGCCCGCGCGAGACGCTCGGCGCCATCTGTTCGCCGGCGCCGGCGCCGCCGGCGCCGCGAAAGTCGCAGCACGCATCCTCCGTGAAGCATCGGTCAACGAGTTCGTCGAAACGCCCGTCGTCAACGAGAAAACAGTAAGTGGCTGCGAGTTCGCGAATATCCTCGCGATCCTCGAGAACCCGGAGTCGTTGTTCGATGCTCGAGCCGATGGTGTCCAAGTTTTTTTCCCTCCTGTTTGGTCCGGATGGCGGCGGGCGGACTCCGCTACAGCATCGAGGCCGCGATCAGGCCGAGGTAGTTGTTCTCGCCGTCCGCGATCGTGCACGCAGTGGCGTCGCGCAGGAGCATCTCGGCCGCATACTCGCGGGTCATTCCGTTACCGCCGTGGAGCTGCACCGCCATGGTCGCGACCTCGAACGCCGCGTCGGAGCAAAAGACCTTCGAGGTGATCGAATGATCGAGGCGGGCGGGCTCGCCGCGCGAAAGCCGGGTGAGGTTGTAAACGTAAACGTCGCGCGAGAGCGCGTGCGAGGCTCGAACCAATGACGCCATGCGGAACAGTCTGGCGCGTACCGATTGATGCTCGAAGATGGGACGTCCGCCCTGGATGCGCGTCTTGGTGTAGGCGAGCGCGCAATCGAAGGCCGCGCGCGCGATCCCGGTCGCCATTGCCCCGACCGCCGCGTTGAAGGCGGTCAGAGTGCCCTCGACGTGGGCGGTATAGGTTGCGCCCTCGGCGATCATGTAGCGGCGCGGGATGCGGACCTCGTCGAAGAAAATCTCACCTTGCGGCAAAGCGCGGAATGCATGCTTGTCGAGGGGACGGCCGCGCGAAATTCCGGGAAGATTGAGCGGCACGAAGCATACGCCACCGTTGTCCAGCCCGTCGCTCGAGCCGAGCTGCACGTTGACAACGGCCACGGTTGCGATGGGTGCGTTGGACACCCAGGCGGACTTCTGGCCGCTGAGGACCCACGCGTCTCCGTCGCGCCGTGCGATCAGGTTGCCGCGGCCTTTTACTTTGAGGTCGGGGCGCATCACGCCCAGATGGTCGGAGCCGTGATCCGGCTCCGTGATCGCCCAGCATCCGATAATCGAGGCGCCCGCCTGGCTGAAGTAAGGCGCCGAGAACTCGGCGATCAACTCGCTATTGCCGGTCGCGAGTGCGGCCCCGGCAGGATAGGGGGCGAGAAAAATCGCGCCGGCCAGTCCGACATTTCCCCACGACAATTCCTCGAGCACCATGTGCGCGGTTGCGGGCGACGCCTCAAGCCCGCCAAGGGCGGCGGGTGCGCTCAGCTTGGTAAAGCCCAGCTCAGCCGCCTGGGCCAGAACCCTGTAAAGCGGCGAGCCCGGCGCGATCACCGCCTCAGGCGTCATCCTGTCGATCGCAATGCCGGCGGGACGAAGCACCTCGGCGGCGAAGCGGCGAGCGGTGTCGCGGATTTGCAGCTGCTCGGCGGTGAGGCTCAGATCGTACTCAAAGGCTTCGTACACATGCGCGGCGGTTTGCATCTATGGATGTCCTCGGTGGTGCGCTCTCGTGCTTGTCTGTCGGATGCGAATCGCAGCCCTTACCAGAACGGCGCCCGCCGTCGCGCGCGCAGTCAACCGGAATTTGCGTTTTGAGTCTCCGATTCCCAGTCCGCTATAGACCCGACGGCCTCCCTGTGCAAGGTTCCAGGCCGGTTTTGTTCCACGGCCTTTGCCGGCGCCGCGGGAAGCGCGTAGTCTCGAACCAGACTTTTGTTTTCTATCGCATTTTGTCGAGAACAAAATAAACCGGAGCCTGAACGATGAAATACACAACTAATTCCGCAGTGGCTATTTGTGTTGCTATTGCGATGATGTGGCTAGCCGGTTGTGCGACCAGCGAATCCAGTACTACGAATGCGCGTGTGTTGGCGCCGGCCACAAGTTCAAGCACGACCACGACTACCCAGCATAACAACGCCGCCACGCAGGGGATCTATACGCCACCGGATAAGAACACACCATACCGGTGGTCCGGTACAAATGCTTACTACGTTCAGTGATGCCGCAACCGATCTAGCAGGCTGCTTTGCCCGGCAGCGCGACGAACGCCAGTGTGCCCAACCAAGAGCTGAATCATGGCAGAGTTAGTAAAGCCCCATCCCATCAACTGGACTGAGCGGCTCAAGAACTGGCGCGAGGCGCTGCTAACGATGAACCTGCCCGACGAGCGCATGGACGGCGTCTCGCGATGGCTCATCATCACGCGCGCGGGCGTTATCCCGATGACGCTGACGTCAGGACTTATCGGCGGGCTGCTCGCTATGCGCGCAACCAATCCGAACTGGTTATATTTCCTGCTCAGTCTGATCGGGCTGGGCGTCGCGCACGCCTCCAACAATCTCATCAACGACTACTTCGATCTGACCGGCGGCATCGACACGTCGGAAGCGCCGCGTGCATTGTATGCGCCCCATCCCGTGCTCTCGGGCTGGGTTACCAAGGCAGGGCTGATACGCGCCATCGTCGTGCTCAACCTGATCGACGCGGCAATTATGGTTTTCCTCTTCGCGGTGCGCGGATGGGCAGTGGTCCTGTTCGCATTGGCTGGACTGTTTATCAGCGTGTTTTACGTTGCACCACCCGTGCGTTTAAAGCATCTCGGACTGGGCGAGCCCGGCGTGTTCATCGTATGGGGCCCGCTGATGGTCGGTGGCACCTATTTCATCACGACGGGCGAAATACCAGCCTGGGTCTGGCTTGCGTCGCTTCCCTACGCGATCCTCGTGACGAGCGTACTTATCGGCAAGCACATCGACAAACTTCCCTACGATTCCGGAAAGGGCGTGCACACGTTGCCGGTGATCCTCGGCGAGAAGCGGGCGATCCGGCTCAACCAGGCGCTGATGATTTCGTTCTACCTGGTTGTCGTAGCGATGGTGCTGACGGGTACGCTCGGGTTCGGCGCCTTGCTCGTGCTCGGCGGGCTGCCGATCCTCTTGCGGGTGCTCAAAGTTTACTCGGAGCCCAAGCCGAGTTCGCCGCCCCCAGGATATCCGGTATGGCCGCTGTGGTATGTGTCGGCGGCCTTCGTACATACGCGGCGCGCCGGCGCGCTGTTCGTACTCGGTCTTTTCCTGAACTGGATCTTCGGCATGTAGCCTCGCGATCGATATCCCCAGACCCATGCTCGGGGTCCCGATGACTCTCTGACGCGGCCCATCTCTCACCCGATCCCGTCCGTGACACCGAGGATCCGGTTGAAGAGCCGTACCATCCACGGATTCACGAACAGAAAGCGCTGCGGCCAGAGTGGGGAGTGACATTCCGTCGGCGGCAGTGTGCCGTCGAGAATCTCGGCGACGGCGGCAGCCGCGTGCGAAGCTAGCGTGTCGAGAATACGTTCCCCCAGCTCGGGCGAGGCCGCGCCCGGCGCTCCGGCGTAGGTCTGGGCCCGAAAGAAACGCAAGCCGTCACGAATTTCCCTGATCATCTTAAAGAATCCTGCGGGGCGGCCGGACTCGACGCCCGGCAGCGACTCGCCGCGCTCGGCAAGCCAGCCGTTCACCGTCTGCCGTGGCAGCTTGGCGTAGTCGCGCTCGACCAACTCGGGATGGAGCACGAGCAGTTGCGCGGTCTCCACCAGGCCGGCGTGAATATCGCCAACCAGGTCCTCGCGATTAACGCCCGGTAAACTGCCAAGCACGTCGGGCAGCTCCGAGCTGCCCCCGGTAAGCCGGCTCAGCATCACGGAAAAGACGGACACCATGCGGATGCCGCGCTCACGGCTGACCCGGTCACAAGCCGTTTCGATGGCAAGGAAGTGGCGCGGGCTGCCGTGAAAGTTCGAGACCAGCACATCGCGAAAGCCCTGCGCCGCGAGCGAGCGGCCGAGATCTTCGAGCACGGCTATGGTTGTGGACGGGCGAAAAAACAGCGAGCCGGGATGCGGGACTACGTCGGTTGCCGTGTAGATGAACGGCAGTTTCAGAAACACGCGCTCGCGATGGCGTTCGGGCAGGCGCCGGAGCATCCGCTCCGCCAGCCCTTCCCCTTCGAGAGCATCGGCGCCAAGCGGCAGATGGGGGCCGTGCACCTCAAGCGGCGAGCACGTGACCAGCACAACGCATCGCTGGCGATCCAGTTCGTCGAAACGCCGTTTCGTCAGCGTCTCCCAACGCATCAGCTTGATGTCGCCGTTCGTCTCCGCCATGTGTTTCTCTCCGGTCGAGCAGGATCAGGATCCATGTCCGCTCTCGGGACGGTTAAAACTTCTCCACGATTCTTGCCCCAACGCGGAGTGTACGTCGATTCTTCCCAACGCGGAATGTACGTCGTCAGAAACCTTTGGACAAGTTGGCAATGGATTTAAGAGAGGACCTGGTTCATCTGAGTTGAAGTTGTGGCTGTAGTTAAGCAATGCAGCGGGCGACGAAAACCCAAATACGGCCTGAACCGGATCTTCGGTATGTAGTCCGCCGCCTCCACGGTCGCTATCGGGGGGCATCACCCGGCGAGAGCGTTGATGTCGCCGGGCCAGCACTTCTCCCCCTGAGAAGCTGCCTGCATTTGAATCGACATTGTTCGTTCTCGAGATAACCTATAAGTACAGGATGCAGTGCCCTTAAAGAATCCTTTAGCGTAATTTATAGAAGTCGGGATCGGTTAAACGAATCGAGTCCGAATTTGATCCAGCTGTACGGTGGCCCTTCCCATCGCCTTTGACCACTCTTCGCTAGACCAACGGAAATCGGTCCCCGCAAGGTCCATCCGCCGATGAAATCAACGTCGCGCAAACTGAGTTGTAAATGTGGGCTTGCGGCAGCGCTGGCGGTCGCCGGACTATCGTTGACGGGATGCAGCACCGCCGCGCAGCCTGCCTTCGCTCCGATGCCCGCGCGAGTGGTCAATCTTCCGTACGTAGCGCCGCCCAAACCCGTAACGGCGCAGCACGAACGGTCACGGCACGCGAGATCGCAAACAGTGAGAGCTACGCGCTACAGTTCCGATTTGAAGGGCAATCGCACCAGCGGTGGTGGCATCTACGACCCGAACGCTCTGACCGCAGCGTCGCGCACCCTCCCGCTGGGATCCACAGTGAAAGTTACTGACGTAAAAAGTGGGCGCTCGGTCAATGTTCTGATAAATGACGGCGGCCCTCGTGGCAGGAGTCTCGATCTTTCAGCAGGCGCCGCCCGGGCGCTCGGTCTGGGCGAAGACAAGGGTGTGACGAAGGTCAAAATTACGCGGCAGCTGCGTCCGGGCCCACCCGTACGTTCTTACTAACTATTCGCTCGACGAACTGTCCGGTTTTGAGGAGCGGATCGCCGAAGTTGATAAAGAGAAGTTGATAAAGATATGCGGTGAGCGATGCAAACGTTCAAAATGGTTCCGTTCGTGACGCACCGCCGGTGGCACTCACCGCGCATAAGCAGTAAGCTACAGATTGTCGGCTACGCCCCCCCAAGTAGTCGAAGGCACGCATGGCCAGATGCCCTTATGGTGAAGCCTTGGCGTGCCTTTTTTTTTCGGTTGGCGTAATTTGGTTTGAGGCGAGGCGCCGCTGGTCTTGCGCTCAGCCTTCCACGATACGGGCCGCCGCCCAAGTGCCGGTTTCGATCGCCGATTCCAGCAACGGCATCCCCATGTAATCGCCCGCCAGCCACACCGTGGCGTCCCGCGGCCGTGTGCGGCGGTACTCGGCGAGCGCCCGCGCGCGCCCGACGGGAGATTTCGGCATCCCCTCGGGCCAGCGGACCGCCCGCACGAACTGTTCTCCGGCAAAGGCTCCGGGGAACAGCCGCTCCACGTCCGGCGCGACCGCGCTCACCACCTGTTCGTCCGGCCAATCCATCATCAGCTCGGCGTTGTCCGGCGTGACAAACAGGTTGAGCATTTCGGCGCCTTTGGGCACCCGCTTGGGATCCTTGGCTGATTCGATCGTGACGGAGACGATTTGCCGGCGCTCGCCGCGCGGGATCATCATCGCCCACACATTGCCGAGCCCCGGATCGTTCGACCAGTCGCGCTTGGTCGCCAGACCGACCTTGATCACCGATCCATACGACGTGGCCATGAGCTCGCGTTCGAGCCTGTCGCCGCCGCGATAAATTCTCGCCGCCGCCGAGGACGTGGTTGCCAGCACCACCGCGTCGGCGTGAACCGTCTCTTCAGACAGTCGCACCGTCACGCCGTCTTTTAATAAAATGCGAGCAATGCGGTGATGGAAGAATCACCTGCGCGGTGGGCGGCAGGGGCTGCGGCCCCTGCACCCGCAGTGAGAAGACGCGAAAATCTGCGCAGCGCATCTTTTCGCGACTACGCTATGGAAGCAGTGACCCCTGGCCGTTGGCGGCTGTCGATTCCCGACCATCGGGAGATTGCCAAGGGAACGCTGCGTGCAATCATCCGTCAGGCCGGGATAACCGTCGAGCAATTTACCTCGCTTCTATAGCGCCAAGCCGCGCGGTGTGCTGGCCACGCATCCACCCTCTGGAGGCGCGGTGACCGTGCACATCTTGCCTAAGACGCGTGCCGAGGGCGCTTCGCAGGCGGAGCGCGGGCAGGGGCCACCCCTGGCCGTGGCGACGGCAGCGCAGTATTAAGACCCGTTGGCAGGGGCCGCGCCCGCCGACGGCGGGCGGCCTTAATACTGGGTGCAGGGGTCACCCCTGCCGCGGAGCTAATGCTCCAGCGTCACCTGCCGGTCGAGCAACCTCGAGAGCAGGTCCGTCCTCCTCTCGCATGTCCATAACTCGAGGTCGGCCTTCTCGTTGTTGGAATCGACTCCGATGATGAGCCGACCGGGAGAGTAGCGAACTTCGATATTCTTGACCACGCTGAAATGGCTACGGTCCAGCGCGTCGGCGACGCGCAAGATGGCGGCGAGACCGCGGACCACACGCCGCTTCGAGGGCGCCAGGCCGTTCATTTCGGGCGAGTCCAGCTTCGGCGCCTGCTTGCGGTGGCCGCGCGCCGCCTGCGCGATTGCCTCGACTTCGCCCGGATCGAAACCGAACAGCTCCGCGTTCTTGATTAGGTAGTACGAGTGGCGATTGTGGCGGTCGTGATCGATCGCGTGGCCGATGTCGTGGAGCAACGCCGCGTATTCCAGCAGCTCGCGCGCGCTCTTGGGCAGCGCGAGCACCGGAGCGGTCGCATCGAAGAGCTTCAGCGCCAGCTTCGCGACCTGGCGCCCGTGCTTGTTCACGCCGGCGAAGCGGGTCGCAAGCGCATTTACCGAGAGCCGGCGCACGTCCTCGTCGCGGCAGTGAACGGTCGCGCTCGCGAGGCTCAGGAGAAGGCCCTCGCGCAGCGCCCACGTGCATGCGACCAGCACCGGCGCCGCCGAGCGCTTGAGCACAAAGTCCACCAGCGCGGCCGCGGCCGGCATCAGGTCAACCCGCTTCGCGTCGATGCCGGGCAGCTCCGAGCGCAGCGCCGAGTTTGCCGAGACCAGCTCGCCCGTGAGCTTGGCTATCTCCGCGGCCGTCGCACTCGCGCCGTGCAGCCGCTCCAGTTCATCGCCGCGCGCGGCGCGCGCCATCGCGACCAGGGTGTTGATAGTGCCCGAGGTTCCGATTGCGCGCACCACGCCCGCCTTGCGCGCCTTCTTCAGCAGCGCGCCGATCTCGTCGTTGAGATGGCGTTCGAGCCGCTTGAGCTGCGCGCGGCTGGGCGGGTCGTCGGTAAGGTAGCGCTCGGCCAGACGCGCCGCGCCCAGCTTCACGCTCTTCATCCACAGCGGCCGGCCGTCGCGAACCAGCACCAGCTCGACGCTGCCGCCGCCGACGTCGATCAACAGATGCGGTCCGCCGTCGAGTCCGAGCGCGTGGCGCGCGGCGAGAAAGATGAGCCGCGCCTCCTCGGCGCCGGAAATGATCTGCACGTTGAGACCGGTCTCGCGGCGGATGCGCCGGATGAAGGAGGCGCGGTTTTTCGACTCGCGCACTGCGCTGGTCGCCACCGCGCGCACCTTGGCCACCTTGCGCAGGCGCAGGATGCGATTGAAGTTGACCAGCGCGCGCACCGCGAGGTCCATCGACTCGGGCATCAGACGACCGGTCATGAATGCGCGCCGGCCCAGCCGCACCGTCTCCTTGACCCGATCGACCACCTCGACGTGGCCATCGCGGCCGACATCGGCGACGATCATGTGCACGGAATTGGATCCAACATCGATCGCGCCAAGCCGCATGATAAGAAGCTAACGCGTCACGCGCGCGATGTCACCCACGCGCAGCATGAAGGAAAAATCACCTGCGGCCGTTGGCACGGCTGGCCAGTATAAAAAAACCGGGCGGCAGGGGCTGCGGCCCCTGGCCGTTGGCACGGCTGGCCAGTATTAAGAGCAGGGGTGACCCCTGCACGCAGTGTTAAGGCCGCGCTCCGTTGTCGCGCGGGACTGGTTCCATGCCTTCCTTCACGCCGTGCTCTGCTGTATCCAGCCGATACGATGTTGCTGCTTCCCAATGATACATTCTTGGTTCTTCCAAAAAGCAGACCTGTTTAATCAACTCGTTCCCAAGCCTTACATCGGTTAGATTTCATGGCGCCTCGGCGGATGGACGCGCTCACACGACTACGCTAGGGATAGTGGCATATTTAATGCTGTTTCGGCGCTGAACTACACGGAAATTCCGGTCAACCCAAACCGCGCAGAGGGAAAGACGATGGCTGAGCACAACGGCGGCGGAAATCCGAGCGCGAGGCAGACGGCTGCCGAAGCGTCGCATGACTACTGGAGCTGGGACCGTGTTCGATGGGGGACGCATCGCGTCAACTGTTATCCGGGAAGCTGTCCCTTCCGGGTTTACGCGAAAGACGGCCGCGTGATCCGCGAGGAGATCGCATGCAACATCCCGCAGATCATCGACCCCGAGTACCGGGCCCCGGACTATAATCCGCGCGGCTGCCAGAAGGGCTACCAGCATTCACGCGCGATGTACGGGGCGGAGCGGCTGCTCTACCCGATGAAGCGCAAGGGCGAGCGCGGCAGCGGCAGTTGGGAGCGCATCACCTGGGATCAGGCCTTCGACGAAATCGGCGCCAAGCTGGCCGACATCATCCAGTCTCACGGCCCGCAATCAATCATCATCGACCAAGGCACCAACGGGGCCGGGGTGCTGCGCGGCGGCGGCGAGGGCGCGGGGGCAGGACTGGCCACCCAGCTCGGCGGAGTGTCCCTGGACCTTAACTTTTCGATCGGCGATTTTCTGCCCGGACAGTATCTGACCTTCGGGCAGTTCCAACAGTGTCCCGGCGTCGAGAACTGGTTTTTGGCCGACACCGTGCTGGTTTACGGGAACCCGGTGTACGCGTGTATTTCTGATTATCACTATGTGCTCGAAGCCCGCTACCGGGGGTCGAAAGTGGTGCAGATATCGCCGGACAAAAGTCCCAGCGCGCAGTTTGCCGACATGTGGCTTCCCGTCAACTGGTCGTCCGATCCCGCGCTTTGGCTTGGGCTGTGCCGCATCCTGATCGACAAGGGATGGATCGACTTCGAGTTCATCAAGGAGCAGACCGACCTGCCGGTGCTGGTGCGCAAGGACGACGGCCGCTTCCTTCGCGAGGCGGACCTCAAGGAGGGAGGCGACGCTGAGCAGTTTTACGTAATTGATGCCGCCACGGGCAAGCTCGAGGCATTGGCAAAGGGCACGCTCCAAATGGAGTGCGACCGGGTGCTCGAGGGCACTGTTGAAGTCCGGCTCAAGGATGGGACGCGGGTCGAGGCGGTTACGGTCTTCACGCTGCTGCGCAAGCGCGTGGCGGAGTATACGCCGGAGCGGGTTTACGAGATTGCGGGGGTTCATCGCGACCAGCTCGAAAAACTGGCGGAATGGTGCCGGCCGCCGCGCAGAATATTCTTTTTCTCCGCGGCGTTCCCCGGCAAAATGTATCATGGCGATCTTTGCGAGCGGGGCGCGTGTTACGTGCTGGCGTTGACTGGCAATGTCGGCAAGGCGGGCACCGGAAGCCACGGCTGGTCGGCAGGGGCCGAGTTCAACGCGGGGTCCGGGTTCGTCGGCAGCATGCCGCCGGAGATACTGGAGTCCGACGACCCCATCGGCGGCGCGCTGAACACGACGCAAAAGCTCCAGGAAGCCTACAAGACCATGTTCGCGATGGATCCGACGATGCCGGTTCTGGAGGCCGCGCAGGGGATGTTGCGCGAGGGAATGAAAACCACCGGCACCCTCTCGCCGCCGGCTTTGTTTTGGTACTACCACGCCGGCTACAAGGACGTCTGGGATAAGCATCTCGAGGATCCCAACGCACCGAGGAAGATCAGCGCTTACGTCGAAGAGGCGGTGGCCAATGGCTGGTTGCAGGGCTACGACATGCTCGCCAAGGAGGGCGCCAACCCCAAGGCGATGTTCGTTTCGGGCGGAAATCCGCTGCGCCGCACGCGCGGCGGAATGAACACCTACGTGCGCACGGTGTGGCCGAAACTCGACCTGATCGTGGTGATGGATCCGCGCTGGAGCACCACCGCGCTGCACGCCGATTATGCGCTTCCCGCCGCATCGTTTTATGAGTATGCGGACACCAAGTTCAGCTGTCCCAACACCCGTTTCAGCAATTTTACCGACGAGTCGGTGCCGATGCGCGGAGAGTCGAAAAGCGATCGCCAGATTATCCATGGCATTCTGCGCGCAACCACGGCCGAATTGAAAAAACGCGGCATCAAGAGCTATACCGCCGGCCCACGCGAAATCGACGTGGATAAAATCATGTGGCGGGCCACCTACGGAAACAAATATGGCGACAGCAACGCCGACGAGGAGCGGCTGGTGGACGACGCCTATCGCGCGCTGGGCGAGGTCGGATGGTTCACCAGCCTCGACGGCGAGAAGCTCGATCTTGCTAATTTGCGCAAGAATGGCGGCTCCTGGCTGAGCGGAAGGCCGACCTTTCCCGCGATGGTTGCGCAGAATGCGGACATGGTGGCAGGCGAGGTCTTTTGGTGCTTCCGCGATCAGGTCGAGCAGAAGGTGCCCTACGTCACGACCACCCGGCGGATCGAGTTCTACCTTGACCATCCGTGGTTCATCGAGGCCGATGAACACCTCGTGCGCTACAAGCAGCCGCCCTATATCGGCGGCCATCAGCCGATGCGTCTGACCAGCGGCCATCTGCGCTGGAGCATCCACTCGAACTGGGTCACGGCAGAGGAAATGCTGAAGCTGCATCGCGGCGAGCCGTTCGCCTTCATCAATTCCGCCGTGGCTAGCGGCAGGGGAATCGCCGACCACGACTACATCCGGGTGTTCAACGACTACGGCAACTTCATGGTCAGGGCCAAGCTGACCGAGTGCGTGCGTCCCGACCAGCTGGTCATCTACCACGCCTGGGAGCCGTATCAGTATCCGAACTGGATGCCCTACGATGGATTGCTGCCCGGGCCGGTCAAGGGCTTACACTTCGCCGGCGGCTACCGCCACTATCAGTACATGCTCTGGAACTGGTCGCCCGCTCAGGAGGATCGCCACACCAGCATCGACATCGAAAAGGCTGCCTTCCAGGGTTGACATGTTGACATAATGATAAACGGCAGGGAGGGACTTTGATGCCCTTGGCGCTTACATCGGCTGCCTTCGCGAACGAAAAGGAAATTCCCGCCGTCCATACCTGTGAGGGCAAAGACGTCTCGCCCGCCATCGCGTGGTCGGGCGTGCCAAGCACTGCGCGCAGCCTTTGGTGCCGCGCTATTTCGACTTCCGCGAAAGCTTGCCAAAGACCGAAACCCACCGGATTCAGAAGGCGCAACTCAAGCAACAGGGCATTACTCCGACCACCTGGGACCGTGACAAGGGCGCCCTGGTGGACAGCGGACGCAACACATTGAGGAGCTGAGTAAAACACGCATGGAACTCAAGGAAGCAATCGGCATAAGACGCACCATCCGTTTCTATAATCCGTACAAGCCGGTCGAGCGCGAGAAGATCCAGAAGATGCTCGAGGCCGCGCGGCTCACCTCGTTTTGGGGCAACGTGCAGGCGCTGCGCGCGATCGTGATGTTCCGCGATTCCTCCCCGCCGGAAAATTGGGCGGCGGTCGTCGCCCCGCTCGGAACCAGCCAGTTAAAGCACTGCCCGGCCATGATCCTCTGGTACTGGGTGGAAGAGGCGATCTTCGACCGCAAGGCCGGCTACCTGACCCAAGGCGAGCGCCTCCATGAACTGGTCGCGGCGCGCGTGATGGGCGTGGACGAGGCCGCAGAGCACAAGGCGCTCGATCAGTTGTTGATTCCCTACTTCCGCATGAACGCCGAGGAAATGCTGAAATCCGGACTTACCGAGATGGATTGCGGACAGGCGATCGCCCTGGCCACCCTGGTCGCCTACGAGGAGGGCCTCGGCACCTGCTGCATCGGCACCGGAGAGCTGGGCGGCGTGCGCGAGCGCAAGATGCGCAAGGCGTTCAATCTTCCCGACACCGCCCATCTGCTGGTCGTGATGAGCGTCGGCTACCCGCTTGAGAGCCGCGAAGCGGGCGGCCAGCGGCCCAAGCTGCCCTTCGAACAACTGTTCTTCGTCAACCAGCACGGCAAGCCATTCGAGCGCGATCCCAAGGTGGTCGAGGAACTCAAGCGCGACAAAATGATCCAGGCGCCCGCTCCGCTGCCATGGCGCCAGCAGGAACTCGAATTTGTCCATAAAGCGCTGGATATACCGACGAGCTTCATCCCTGCGGGTGGCAGTTCGTAGCAGGTCACAGGCTGCGGGAGGCTGGCAATGGACGCTTACATGGAAATCGACCGTAATATCCCCGCGGAGCTTTGCGCGCTGAGGGACAACGTCCACCGCTTTGCCAAAGAGGTGCTGCGGCCGACCGCAATGGAACTCGACCGCATGCCCGACCCGCAGGATGTCATCGCGCCCGGCTCTCCGCTATGGACCTTCATGCGCCGGGCGTTTGCGCTTGGCTATCACACCGCCTCTTTCCCCGAAGCAATCGGCGGACTCGGCCTTCACGGGCTTGGGGATCAGATCTTTCTGGAGGAGCTCGGATGGGGCGGCGCCGACCTCGCGATCAGCCTCGGCGTCGCGGGCGCTCCGTTTGGTGCGCTGGCGATGGGCGGAAATCCCGAACTTATCGACGCTTTCGTCAAGCCCTACGTCGCCGACCGCGACGCCCGCTTTATCGGATCATGGCCCGTGACCGAGCCGAATCACGGTTCGGATTGGGCGATGTTCCTTGCGAGCGAAGGTGAAGCAAACCCCGCCGGACGCGCCACCATCCGGCGCGACGGCGACTCCTACGTGGTCAACGGCCAGAAGGCGGCGTGGGTTTCCAACGGCACGATTGCGACGCACGGAATCGTGTACCTGATGATGCCGGCGGCCAAGGGCCAGCCGGCCGGGGGCGTGGTCGCGTTCATTCCCTTCAACCTGCCGGGCGTCTCCAAGGGAAAACCGCTCAACAAGATCGGCCAGCGGGCGCTCAACCAGGGCGAGATCTTTTTCGACAACGTGCGCATCCCGGACCGCTACGTGCTCGCCACGCCCGAGGCCTTCCCGATGGTGGCGGCGATTACGCTGACCAACGCGAACAGCACAATGGCGGCAGTGTTCACCGGCGTTGCGCGCGCCGCCTTCGAGGCCGCGCTGGACTACTCAAAGGATCGCATCCAGGGCGGCAAGCCGATCTGCGAGCATCAGCTCGTCCAAAAGCGCCTGTTCGACATGTTCACCCGGGTCCAGGCATGCCGCGCGCTGTCGCGCGCCGTGATAGTACACAACGATCCTCCGCCCGCAATGGACCTCGAGTATGCGATCGCCGCCAAGACCTTCTGCACCCAGGCCTCGTTCGAGGTCGCTTCCGACGCACTGCAGATCTTCGGCGGCAACGGGCTGAGCCGCGAGTACCCGATCGAGAAGATCTTCCGCGACGCGCGCGCGTCGCTGATCGAGGACGGCACCAACGATGTCCTGAGCTTGACCGGCGCACTCCGGATTCTGGATCGCAACCCAGTGCCGATCTGATAGTCGCAGCTCAGGATTGGCATCCGCCTGAACACGTCTCATTTGCGCGTAGGCGCAGCCGCGCCACGACGATCTGCTCCGCCGTGAGTTGTCTGCCAATGGAGTCCGGATCATGACCGTGCAAGAGCTCCGCCGTCGCGGCAAGATAGAGTAACGATGGAAAACGACGAAGTCGCGAAGGTTCTCGACGAGACCGCCGATATGCTCGAGGTGGCGGGCGAGAATTTCTTTCGCGTACGGGCCTACCGCAACGCCGCTCAGGCGATTCGCGATCAAGCTGTGCAAGTCGCCGGTCTAAGCAAAGAACAGATCGATGAAATTCCCGGTATCGGAGCCGACCTGGCGGGAAAAATAACGACGATCGTCAAGACCGGCGGCCTGCCGTTGCACCATGAGTTGGCCTCGAAGTTCCCGCCCCAGCTCCTCGAACTGAGAGATATTCCAGGCCTGGGTCCGAAGCGATTAAAGCTTCTGATCGACCACCTGCAGATTCGCGACCGCGACGATCTCGAAAAAGCCGTCAAGTCCGAGGCGATCCGGAAAATCCGCGGCTTTGGACCGAAGATAGAGGATCGAATCCGCGAATCATTGCTACGGCGCGAGACCGGCCAGGGAAAGCGAATGCTGTATGCGGAAGCGACGCGGATCGCCGCGCAGATCGAAGCCCACTTGCGAAAATGCACGGCAATCCGCGAGTTCGAGCTGGCCGGCAGCTTTCGGCGGCGGCGCGAGACCATCGGCGACCTTGACGCTGTAGCCGCCGCTGCTGACTGCGCCGCGGTCATGAAGCATTTCACCGCCTTTCCCGGTATCACCCAGGTAATCGGCTCGGGCGAGACCAAGACCAGCGTCGTACTCAAAGGCGGTCTGCAGGTGGATCTCCGCGTCGTGCCTGCAAAGAGTTTCGGCGCGGCGCTCACTTATTTCACCGGATCCAAGTCCCACAACGTGCATCTGCGGCGTATCGCCCAGGCACGCGGACTCTTGCTCAACGAGTACGGCCTCTTTCGCGGCGCTGCGGTCGTCGCGGGCAGGACGGAAGAAGAGATTTACCGCGCCCTGGGGCTTTCATGGATGCCGCCGGAGTTGCGCGAGGACCGCGGCGAAATAGAAGCGGCCGCGTCCGGCAAGCTGCCCAAATTGATTGAGCGTAAAAACCTTCGCGGCGACCTTCACACTCATTCGCTGTACACCGACGGGCACGCATCGATCGAGGATATGGCGCGTCAAGCTCGTCAGAGCGGTCTCGAATATGTTGCAATTACCGATCACTCCCGCCGCCTGGCGATGGCCCATGGCCTGGACCCTGAGCGCTTGCGCGAGCAAAGGCGGGAGATCGAGCGAGTCAGGAAAAAAATCTCCGGCATCTCACTGCTTCAGGGCATCGAGGTCGACATCCTGGACGATGGCAGGTTGGATTTGCCCGCCGATGCGCTGAGCAAGCTCGACTGGGTAGTCGCTTCAGTCCATTACAAGCTCGAACAAAATCCCGCCGACATGACGCGCAGACTGATCAAGGCGATTCGCAATCCCAACGTTGACGTAATTGGCCATCCAAGTGGCCGCTTGCTCGAGCATCGCGAGCCCAGCAAGTTCGACCTCGCTGAAATCCTCCGGGTCGCCCGCGAGGAGGGCTGTGCCCTGGAAATCAACTCCCAGCCTCAGCGGTCGGACCTGACCGACACCGCCTGCATGGCGGCCAAACAGGCCGGCGTCAAGCTGGTCATATCGAGCGACGCGCATTCGACTCGCGATTTCGCGTTGCTCGATTACGGCGTCAATCAGGCGCGGCGCGGCTGGATCGAAAAGGACGACGTTCTCAACACCCGACCGCTGAAAAATCTACGGCCCCGCCGCTGAATCAGCGCGGTGTCCTTGGGAAACAGTTTTAACTCAACGTAAGGCAAAGTAGAGTTGGTAGCGATGAGCATCCCCGCCTGATCCGCATTCGCGGTCCGAGGACTGGAGAGACGCCGATGAAAGTTGAGCAGATCATGAATCGTGACGTCAAAAGCTGCCGTCCGCAAGATTCTCTGAACAAGGCAGCGCAGTTGATGCGGCAGAACCGCACGCGCCGGCTTCCGGTGATCAATCGGGACGGAGCATTGGTCGGGTTGCTATCGCTGGACGATCTCGCCTGCGAGGCTGCCAGATCGCTTCGCGGCGGGGTAAATGACGAACTGAGAAACCTGGTGCTGCAAGTGCACTTGTCGATTAACCGCGGGCGCGTGCGCATACACCCGCCTGCTTAGAGTCAAGGGGCGCGAATGCCGGAGCTGCATCAGACTCTGCGGGAGTCAGAATCCGAAGATCTCGGCGCGTTGGTCGAGTTGGCTTTGGACCTGCGAAATTGCTGGAACCACTCCACCGATCCGCTGTGGAACAAGATCGAGCCGGAACTCTGGGCACTCACCCATAATCCGTGGGTCGTTCTGCAAACCTGCTCCCGGACCAGACTTGAGTCGCTGCGCGGCGATCCGGAATTCCGGGATCAGGTTAAGCAGCGCATGGAAAGACACCGCCACGCTCTCAAAAGTCCTGCATGGTTTCAGCACGCTCATAGTAACCCGCCATTAAATTGCGCCGCCTACTTCAGTATGGAATTCGGGCTCAGCGAAGCACTCCCCATCTACTCAGGCGGACTAGGCAATGTCGCCGGCGATCAGTTAAAGGCGGCCAGCGACCTTGGCGTTCCGCTCGTCGCTGTCGGGCTTCTCTATCAGCAAGGCTATTTTCGCCAGATCATCGGCGCCGACGGAAGCCAACGCGCATCATACCCCTACAACGACCCTGGCCAGATACCTGTAACCCCGCTGCGCGATAAGGACGGCGAGTGGCTCAGGTTGAGCGTCAACTTGCCTGGCCAGAAACTGCGCCTGCGTACCTGGCAGGCACAGGTCGGCCGACTGAAACTTTATCTGCTCGATAGCAACGACCCGGCGAACGCGCCGGTTTATCGCGGCATCACCAGCGAACTCTACGGCGGCGGACCTGAACTCCGGTTGGCACAGGAACTGGTGCTCGGGATCGGCGGCTGGCGGCTTTTACGCGCGCTGGGGATCAAACCGGAAGTTTGCCATCTGAACGAAGGACATGCGGCATTCGCGGTGCTGGAGCGCGCACGAAGCTTTATGGAAGACACCGGTGAACCCTTCGAAATTGCGCTGGCCATATCGCGCGTTGGCAATCTTTTTACAACCCACACGCCCGTTGACGCCGGCTTCGATCGCTTCGCTCCCGCTTTGATAAGCCGCTTCCTCGGGCGCTACGCCGAAGAGCAGCTTCACGTAGGTCTTTCGCGTCTTCTCGCCCTGGGCCGCCTGTATCCGGACCATCAGGATGAGCCATTCAACATGGCCTATCTGGCCATTCGTGGAAGCGGAGCAATCAACGCTGTCAGCCGCCTGCACGGCGCCGTGAGCCGGCGAATTTTCCAGCCTCTCTTTCCATCCTGGCCCCAGCACGAGGTGCCGGTCGGACATGTCACCAACGGAGTCCACACACCGACCTGGGATTCCGCGGCTGCCGATGCACTATGGACGGAGACCTGTGGCCGCGAGCGTTGGCGCGGGACCATGGAGACTGTCGGAGATGATATACGCCGCGCCCCGGACAGCGCGCTGTGGGAACTTCGCGCGAAGAACCGTCTCGAATTGGTTCGCTTCGTGCGAGAACGGCTCGCCCGCGAGTTTGCCGCTCGCGGCGGAGATCCAAAAGCCGCCGAGAGTATTTTCGATCCAGACGCCCTGACGCTGGGCTTTGCCCGCCGCTTTGCAACATACAAGCGCCCCAATCTGCTCCTGCATGACCCGCAACGCCTCGTTTCCATTCTGACCAATCCACTACGTCCGGTTCAGCTGGTGATGGCCGGCAAGGCCCATCCGCAAGACACCGCCGGCCAGGCGCTGGTCAAAGCCTGGGTTGATTTCGTCCAGCGGAGCGACGTGCGGCACCACGCGGTCTTTCTCAGCGACTACGACCTGGTACTGGCCGAGCGGCTGGTACAGGGCGCTGATCTATGGATCAACACTCCGCGCCGGCCCTGGGAGGCATGCGGCACAAGCGGAATGAAAGTGCTCGTCAATGGCGGCCTCAATCTGTCGGAACTGGATGGTTGGTGGGCCGAGGCGTACTCGCCCCAAGTCGGCTGGGCATTGGGCAATGGCAAGGAGCGTGGCGATGACCCGGGCTGGGACGCGGCCGAATCGGAAGAACTTTACGATATCCTGGAGAAGCAGGTCATTCCGGCGTTCTATAACCGCGACAACAATGGCATCGCCACCGAGTGGGTCACGCGAATGCGTGAAAGTATGTCACGCTTGACACCGCTGTTTTCGGCCAATCGCGCGGTGCGCGAGTACACGGAGAAATATTATCTCCCTGCGGCTGCGGCATATCATGAGCGGGCAAGCGATCAAGGCGCCTACGCCAGATCCCTGCTCCAATGGAAACAAGAGTTGGCCGAGCACTGGGCGTCGCTGAGGTTCGGTGAGCTTCGCGTCGAGAGCTCTCCACAAAAGCACTCACTACGGGTTGAGGTGCATCTCGGAGAGCTGCATGCCGACTGGGTGCGCGTACAACTTTATGCAGATCCGGTCGGCGCTGAGCCGCCGTTTCTATCGGAAATGACCCACGGTGACAGCGCCGAGCCTTCTAGCGGGTGGCGCATCTATGCTGCCGATGTCCCCGCTTCGCGCCCAGCGTCGGACTATACACCTCGCATCGTTCCATCGCATTGCGGAGCGAGGATTCCGCTCGAGGATGCTCACATCCTGTGGCGCCGCTAGCTAGTATTCTGTTCAGCCCGGCACGAGAGCTTGTTCAATATTCGAACGAGTGCCACAACTATGAAAATCCCGCCCCAGGAGGATCGCACTATGGCCAAACACGGACGTCTCAGGCTCAGCAATGCAGAATACTCGATGCCGGCGGACGCCGCCGCGTATCAGCGCCCGCCATTTTACTATCGCAACACTCGCTCGATAGTGGTCGCCTTCGAAACTGACCTCGAAGCCGCGCTGGAAGCATTGCCGGCGCCGCTGGCGCTGAGCGAGCCGGCCACCGCGATACTTTCATTCTACGAATATCAGTGGACCACTTTCGGTCCTTACAACGAAGCGATTCTTTCGATCCTGGTCGAGCACAAGGGCCGCCCGATGAACTACGTCATGCACATCGCGGTGACGACCGAGCCGCCGATGCTGGCCGGGCGCGAAATCTACGGTTTTCCGAAGAAGCTCGCGCAAATTGAATTCAAAAACGATCGCGACATGATCTATGGGACGCTCGAACGTCCGGCAGGCATCCGCCTCGCCAGCGCGATCGTTCGCCCGGAACGCCCAGCCGGCAACGGCCATTCCGCCGCGCCGCCGCCGGTCAGCATGCGCCTGATTCCCTCCCCCGAAGAGAACGGGCGTCCGTTATGCGCCGAGATCATCGAGACGCACATTGAGACCAGAGTAATCGAGGCATGGACCGGCGTCGGCTCGATCGCTTTCGCGGAAAGCTCGCGGCTCGACCCGTGGAACCGGCTACCGGTCAAGCGGGTGATCGGGGCAAGCTACATGCTCAGCGACATGACGCTCGGCTTCGGAAAGGTGATCGACCATCTCGAATAGAGCGGGACTATCCAACCCCGCTAAATCATGAATCCGCCGTCAACGCTGATGACCTGTCCGGTCACCGCGCTGGCGGCGTCGGAGGCGAGCAGCGCCGCCATCGCGCCCAATTCATCGGGCTCGACGATTCGCTTCTGGATGTTCTGGCTCTCGGCGAATCGTTTGGCGTCTGCCGCACTCACCCCCATCATCGCGCCCAGGATGTTCCAGTCCACCAGCCGGGTGTTGGTCCATCCGGGACATAGCACGTTCACATTGATGCCGTGCGGGGCGGCGGCATAAGCAAGCGAGCGCGTGAAACCGATGAGTCCGTGCTTCGCGGCCGAATAGGCCAGCGGGCCGCCGCCGTTTTTCGCATAGCCGGAACCGATGCTGATGATGCGGCCCCACTTCTGTTTGATCATGTAGGGGAGCGCGGCGTGAGTCGCATAGAATGCCTGGGTCAGGTTCATGAACAGGTTGTCCTCGAACGCGCGCGGGTCATGATTGAGCGGATCGAGGTGAAGCGGGTTCTCCGCGATCACGCCGCCCGCGTTGTTGATCAGAATGTCGAGACCGCCGAGTTTGCGGGCAGCCTCATCGACGCCGGCGGTAATCTGCTCGCGGCTCATCACGTCGATGATGACCGCGAAGCCGCGCGTCCCGCGCTCCGCTATCTCTTTTGCGACCGCGTCCAGTTCGCCCTGCGAGCGAGAGGCGACCGCGACCTCGGCGCCCGCGTCGGCCAGCGCAAGCGCCATCGAGCGGCCGATCCCGCGGCCGCCGCCCGTTACCAGTGCACGCCTTCCATGCAGATCGATCAGTTGTCTCATTTCCGGTCGGCTCCATTTGTCAAATCAGGCTTCTCCGAGTTGAATCGTTTTGTCTCACCGTTTCAACACCTGATCGAGATCGTAGCGCTTGTCGGCGCGACCGTGGTCGGCGTAAGCTTCCGCCGGGCAGCGCCATCGGATGAGTGAAATTGCGGCAAACCGAACCTGATGCGGGGGGTCTCCCGTACCGGAGCGGCCTTTTCCAGCTGGAGGAATAGTCGATGGAATTCAAAGAAGTAGTAGGACGGCGCCGAACGATTCGTTACTTCCAATCATGGCGGAACGTCGAACGCGAGAAGATCCAGATCATGTTGGAGGCGGCGCGGCTCGCGTCATGCGCGGTCAACGCGACCTTTCTGAAAGCGATCGTCATGATCCGGGACAATATCCCTCGTGAAACGCTCGATGCGCTCAAGACTCCGGTCTCCGGACTCAACATCGAGCTCGCCCCGGTGCACATCTACACTTACGCCGATATGGGCGCCTACAAGGGGGCTCAGGCGCGGCTGAAGAAGCTGGTCGATGTCGGCGCGTTGAACGCCACCCACGGCTGGAGCCACAAGTTCGTCGATGAATTCGTTTGGCCCAACGTCCTGAAACCGCTGGCCGAAGGCGCGAGCGTGCCATCGGTGGCCGCTGCCGCCGCATCGGACGCAGGCATCGCGATTTGCCAGGCGATGCTCGCCGCGGTTGACGAGGGACTTGGCGTCTGCCTGTCTGCCTTTCAGCACGACGCGATCAACAAAATCGTGAAGGCGCCCAAGGACTGGATTCCGCTATGGGTGCTGCTGGTCGGTTATCCGGCGGAGTCGTGGGAAGCAGGTGGACAGCGTCCGCGTCCGCCGCTGGAGGAAATCTTCTTCGAGGGCGAATACGGGAAGCCATTCAAGGCCGATCCCAAGGTGACCGAGCAGATGAAGGCGGCGAAGATGATCCAGGCGCCGGCGCCGCTGCCATGGCGAAAAGAGGAAATCAAAGCGCTCGCGAGGATGTTCGGTCTTCCCGAGTAGGCTGCATCGAAGCGCGCAATCGACCGATAGAATCACGCGCAGCTCGAAAATAACGATGGCGTCAATAAATAAACCGCTCGAAGAGTACGACTCGGTCAAGACCTGGTACCAGGGACTGCGCGAGCAATCGGGCGTCGAGCCCAACGAGGATAAATCGAGGCTCGAACTACTTCGGGAGTTCTGCGCCACGCTCGAACTCGACCCCGACGAAATCGTCGCCGCCTGCCTGCTCAGGAAAGAGGGCAAGGAAACCAAGATCAGCATCAAGGGCAGGCGCTCGATGGCGGAACGCATAGCCGATTTTCAGGCGGGAGGCGGCGCCGAAGGTCGTGAGCGGGTCAAGCGCGGAAACACCATCCGAAGTTTCCTGATTCACAACGGCATCCTGCTGCAGTCCGGGATCCAAATCTGAATCGGATCGATACCGGCAACTCAAAAGGTTCGGGAGAACTCAGCAAATGCGGATTCTGGAAGAAGGCAAAGCCGACTATCTGAAAGTCGATCCCGACGGTTATCGGGCGAGCGTGCGGGACCATAAACCGCATCAGATGGTCTCGAAGTTGATGACTCACAAAGAGGCGGTCGAGCGCTTCGTACGCGACGGCGACTACCTCGCATACGACAGCAACTACTTTCAGCGAGGACCGTCGTCGCTGATTCGCGAGATCATCCGCCAGCGCAAAAAGAATCTGTGGCTGTGCGGCAAGTTCACCTATGTCGCATGCGCGCTGCTGGTTGAAGCAGGATGCGCCGATCGGATCGACATCGGCTTCATCGGCTTCGGCCCGTGGATCTCGCGCGCGGTGCGCGAAAAGAAGTGCACCATCTACGAGTACTCCAACGCGGTGATAACGCTGCGCCTGAAGGCTGGTGCGATGGGGATACCTTTCATGCCGACGCGCAGCTTCGGCGGGACCGACGGATTTCAGCATTCGGGTTGCAAAATCGTCGAAGATCCATACACCGGAAAACCGGTTCTCCTGGTCCCTGCCCTCAATCCCGACGTCTCAATCATCCACGTTCATCAGGCCGACGAGTTCGGTAACGCCCGCGTCTTCGGCACCGGCATCGCGCACGCGGAATGCGCGCTCGCGTCGAAGCGGGTGATCGTGTCGGCGGAAGAGATCATCGACACGGACGAAATCCGGCGCGATCCGGCGCGCACCTCGATCGCGCACTTCACCGTGGACGCGGTCGTGCACGCCCCATTCGGCGCTTACCCGGGAACGGTGCAGGGATACTACGCGTCGGATCCGATGGGAGTCATCGAAGCGATGGGCGCGATGTTCCGCGGCGATTTTACCGAGTACCTCAGGAAACACGTGTATTCGGTCCAGTCGCACGATGAGTACCTGCAGAAAGTGGTGGGAACCGAAAAACTGGCCGAGATCCGCCGGCGCGAAACCATCCGGGAGGGCTATGTCTCGTGAGCACCCCAGCTACCGACTTCAATGAGCGCGAATTCGTCATCTGTCAGATCTCGCGCCTGGTCGACGACAAGTACATCTACTGGGTTGGCGGCGGCGGCGAGCCGATGAACTCTGTCCTGCTCGCCAAGCGAACCAGCGCGCCCAACCTCCAGTACCTGACCGAGGATGGATGCGTCGGGCCCGAGGCTCGGGTGCCATTCGATCCCCTGATGACGATGATCGCCTCGCCCGCCAATTATCGGGCACTTCAGTGGGGGACGATGAATTACGCGGCCGACCTCGCGCAACTCGGCTACGTCGATTACGGCATCCTGGCGACGCTTCAGGTCGATCGCTACGGCAACATCAATTCTACCGTGGTCGGCAAATATGAAGGCGGCGAGGGACGGCGCTTCGGTGGCCCCGGCGGCGCCGACAGCATCGCGGCGCTCGCATGGCGCACAATCCTGGTCACCGATCAGCAGAAGCGCAAATTCGTCGATCGCGTCGATTTCATTTCGTCGCCGGGATTTCTCGACGGTCCGGGCGCCCGCGAGCGCCACGGCCTTCCACCCGGGACCGGACCATGGCGGGTTTACACGCCGTGGGCGATGTTCGGGTACGGACCCGATTGTCAGCTCATGCTGCAAGGAATCGCGCCCTTCGTCACGCTCGAACAGCTGCTCGAGGAAATGAGCTTCAAGCCGGCGATCGCGCCCAAGCTCGAGATTCTCGAAGTGCCGACCGAAGAGGAACTCATGATCTTGCGCACGCAAATCGACGTGGCAGGTCAGGTCACGGATCGCGGGCGATGGATCGAGTTCAAGGACGGCAAGTACCAATTCGCCGCGCCGTAGTTCATCCCGGCCACGGCCGAAACGCGGAACGAACTGCTCGTAGGCACTGGAATGAAGATGGGAAAAGGATATGTTGTGAGGGCTCTGGCTCTCTTGAGTGGCGTAGCCTACCCGACGCTCTCGTTTAGAGTTCCATATATTACGGCTGTAAGTGTGTGGCTCAACTTCTATTTGCCCGCGGTTGTTGTACTATTTCCCGTCATGCTCTTGCTCGCGCTCTATTCCGACCACGTGCTGTGGTTAAATCTGGTGTATTTCTTCTTGGGTTTAGCGATCGGGGTTTCCATCGATGCCCTACTGTTCCACAGCAAGGTGTCGAGAATTGCATGGCTATTCGAGCTCATAGGCCTTTGTATCCTTCTCGCACCGGTCGTCATCTCCGGCACCGCACTCGGCTGGTGGATTGGCAAAAGGCGGCCAAAATTCCGGCAGGGGATTTGACAACGCAGATCGACCCGGAGATTGGGTCGATCATGCGGACAGCAGGTATTTTGCGGAACTCAGATCCCGAAAACGTGAATCGACACCGCCGCCGCTTCGGCGCGAACCATGCCCCCTCCATTCTCGGTAAGCCCCACCTTCGGATTCGAGACTTGCCGCTTTCCGGCTTCGCCGCGCAGTTGCCAGAAGATTTCGCAGATTTGCGCCACTCCCGTCGCGCCTACCGGATGACCTTTCGCGAGCAGCCCGCCTGACGTATTCACCGGCATGCGGCCGGAAATTTCGGTGACGCCCTCGTCGATCAGCTTGCCGCCCTCGCCGGGCTTGCACAGGCCGAGTTCCTCGTAGGTCATCAACTCGGCTGGCGCCGACGCATCGTGGAGTTCGATCACGCCAAGGTCTTCGGGTCCGACTCCCGCCTTCTCGTAGGCCTGCTTCGCGACTCGGGGCACCACGCCCGGCTGGTCGGCGCCATGATCGCTTCCCGACGACAACAGCGAAGCGAGAACCTTAACCGGCTTGCTCGTATAACGATGCGCCACCGATGACGCGCACAGAATAGCCGCGGCGGCGCCGTCGCCGATCGGCGAACACATCAGCCGCGTAAGCGGGTCGGCCACCATCGGAGAGCTCAAAATGTCCTCGAGGCTGTAAACCTCTTGATATTGCGCGTGCGGATTCAGGCTGCCGTTGCGATGGTTCTTGACTGCGATGCGTCCGAACTGCTCGCGGGTGGTGCCGTAGCGCATCATGTGCGCGCGGGCGCCCGCCGCGTAAAAGTCCATGAACATCGAGCGCGATTCTCCCGCGCCCCCCACCTTCTTGGGCGCCTCGCCGCGGGCTTCGCGTTCGGCCTGGAGCCGGGCCTGTTGCGCGTTCATGTCGGCGAGCAACTGCTGCACCAATTCCACATCGACGGCCCCGCTGAATCCCGCGAACGTACGTTTCTTGTCCGCGTGGTAAAGCTTCTCCATGCCGAGCGCGAGCACCACGTCGTACATGCCCGAGGCGACATACAGGTGCGCCAGATGAAACGCGGTCGAGGAGCTGGCGCAGGCATTTTCGCAGTTGACGATCGGGATGCCGCCGATGCCCATGTCGCGCAGCACGACTTGTCCGCGGATACATTCCTGGCCGGTGATGAGGCCCGCGGCTGCGTTTCCCACGACCGCCGCCTCAATCTGCTTTTGCTCGATTCCGGCGCTCGAAAGCGCGCCGTTTACCGCATCACGCGCGAGAACTTTCATACTGGTGTCGAGGTACTTTCCGAACTTGATCATGCCGGCGCCGACTATCGAAACTTCACGCATGTGAGCGATCTCCTTGTTGATGGGCGGGCTATGCTCGCTTGGCATCGACGATAACCCACCCTCGCAGCAACGGGCAAGCCGTAAAATGTGTGGTAGATTTTGGAGGCATGAAAGGGTCCAACGTCTGATTCGACGGAGCTTGGCCGCATGAGTACTTCAGAAACGCCGGAAAATTTCGCTTTCGCTGCCACCCTCGGTTTGGTCCGTGCGGTTCGCGACCTGCGATGGGACCAGGCGCCGGAGGATGCGCGCGAGGTCGCACGGCACTGCCTCCTCGATTTCCTCGGCGTCGCAGTTGCCGGATCGCGTGAACCGCTGACGGAGATCCTCGTCAATGAGATCGTCAAGCCCGAAGGATCGTCCGAAGCCGGACTCATCGGGATGATGCAGCGCGCGTCGCGGCTGTCGGCGGCGCTGGTAAATGGGGCCGCGGCACATGCGCTCGATTTCGACGACACTCACACTGCCATGGGCGGTCATCCGTCGGCGCCGGTGATCCCTGCGGTGCTCGCGCTGGCCGACAGCGCGGGACTCAGCGGGCGCGAGGTGCTCGAAGCGCTGCTCATCGGCATCGAGCTGGAGTGCCGGCTGGGCGCATTGATGGGCCCGGATCATTACGCGATCGGATTTCACTCGACCGGCACCGTCGGAACTTTCGGCGCCGCCGCCGCATGCGCGCATCTGTTGCGGCTGGACGAGGATGGATGGCTGCGCGCACTGGGGCTGGCGGGTACGCAAGCCGCGGGGCTCAAGTC